>Ga0208089_1000258_pt1 | contig 14075 bp, 4 predicted proteins | sample LakMenEpi29Jun12_FD_150744 | JGI IMG/M metagenome (GOLD analysis project Ga0208089, IMG submission 150744) | Freshwater microbial communities from Lake Mendota, WI - 29JUN2012 deep hole epilimnion (SPAdes) | ecosystem: Environmental > Aquatic > Freshwater > Lake > Epilimnion/Euphotic zone ... | reverse complement strand
TAGAGGAATTTAAACCACCAACAAAAGCAATAGGCCCAGAGCCTGCAGTAAGCACTAAGGCAGTTGCATAACTTGTATTTAAAGCAGTGAAAGATTGACCACTAGCACCAGTGGTCGTAATTGCTGCACCATTGATCCCGATAGAACCAGAAGCCCCTGCATTAACTTGAACTTTGGTTAATGCCCCGTTAGTTGCTGCACCCAAAGAACCATTCAAAGTAACTACCCCTGTAGTACCAAGAATCGTGATAGTCAGATCCTTGGTAAGAGCTGCACTATTAGCGTCAACCGTATTGATTGCGATATTGCCATTACCGCTGGCTTGAATCGCAAGGCTCTGATTTAAAGTAACTGGCCTAGATAGGCTGATAAAGCCGTTGGCAGGATTTGAATTAAGAGTTACTGTACCCGAGATAGTGGTGTTTCCAATTTCAACGCTAGGAGTTGAAGAACCCGTAGCAGTTTCGGTAATGTTGCCATTGGCTATTACATCGCCCAATAAAGTAAGAAGGCCTGAATGGGTGAGTATTACATTACCGCCATTGATGGTAGTAACTGGGCCTAATTTCATGGTACCGTTAGCAGGGGTAGTTGCATCATCCGTTTTCAAGGTTAGGCCAGCAGCAGCATTCAAGTCAATCGTGCCAGAAAGATCGATGGCACCCTTCACCGCAGTAGATGCACCCGTGGTAAAGGAACCCGCTTTAATGTTTACATTGGTTGCGGTAAGGGATAAAGCATTATTGGAAAGGCTAATAGCACCCAATCGCGCATTGGTAGCTTGACCAATATTTCCACCAAAGATGATATCGCCAGTGGTATTGATGGTTAAACCCTTGGCTGCAGAAGCAGCACTATCAATCACCGAACCAAAAGTAACATCTGCCAAAGCTCCGGAAGTGGTAACCTGAAGATCGTTGTTCAACAAAAGCTGAGTCACATTGGTCAAGCCAATCGAAAAATTACCAGAGCCTACGGTAATTGTTACAGGGGAAGCACCACCAGAACCCACGATAATATTTGTAGATTGTGTAGCGTTTTCTGTAAAGCTATTACCGGAAAGAATATTGCCCAAAAGGGAAAGGGTTGCGCCATGGCTAAGAGTGATAGTGCCAGCGCCTGCATTCAAGGTTGTAAGGGCATTCACCAAAGTTGTGCCGCCCGAAGTTAAATCAATCTTACCTGTATTGGAAGTGATTGAATTGCCCATGCTGATTCCAGCCGTGGTATCAAGATCAATATCCGAAGTATAAGTTTGAATTCCTGTGATCAAAATGTTGCCGATGAGTGCAATGCCGGTATCAGTTTTCAAACTTGCAGCATTGATGCTTGTCCCAGAAAGGCCATTGGAAGCAGCGGTGATTAAAATTGCACCAACCTTGTTGGAAGAACCAATCGCTTGGAAGGAAAGTGCCCCGTTAGAGGTTAAAGTCAAGTTAGCAGCATTGGTTGAATCAAGCTGACTGTTAAAAGTAATAGGCCCAGAAGCAGAACTAAGAAGTAAGGCATTTGAGTAATCAACATTGCCTGTGAAAGTTTGACCAGCAACCCCACCCGTTTTAATGGTACGGGATGCAATATTGGTTTTACCACCCGAAGCAGAAACGGTTGCAACCGTTAATGAAGCAAGATTCTCAGCATTAGTGCCACCAATATCGCTATTGAGGTTGATAAGCGCCCCACCCGTAGCCTGGATAAGGAGATTATAAGAACCTGAAGTGCCAGACTTAATGGTGGTATTAGTACCAGAAGTTGTGCCCACGGTAATGGATCCGGTGCCTACAGACTTAAACTGCACATCTTTATTCAACACCATGCTAGCATCAAAACTTACTGGCAAGCCAGAAGTGGTGGATTGCAAAACCAAAGTATTTGCAGAATTGGTGTCGCCAAATGTTACCAGACTTACTCCCGATCCCCCAGATTTTGTAGTCTGAGTGATGCTACCTGCGCTGCTGATGTTCCCCAAAATATTAAGATCATCATCGTTGGTGAAAGAGACAGAACCATTATTACTGGTGGTGATACTGCCTACAAAAATATCGCCATCTGCAGTAAGTTTAAGCCCTGAAGAACCAGAGTAAGTCTGCAACCCTTTGAGTGTAATTACCCCAGTTGCAGTAGCATCCAAGGATAAAGCTGTAATGGTATTGGTGCCTGCATTAATAGCTGCAGCGCCCCCAATGGTGATATCGCCCATAACCACGCCACTAGTACCACCTACCGCGCCCGAGAAAGTAACATCTTTGCTGGTGCCTGACTGAACAGTAATTGCAAGGTTCCTAGAAGCAGAGCCGGTTTGCGTATCGACCGTGCCATTAAAAATGACATCGCTATTGGAAAGAATGGTCAGATTTTGTTTGAGCTCAACAGGATTGAGGAATTGGAAACCCGAATTGGTGCCTGAAACCTGGAAGGTAACAGGAGTTGTGTTACCAACCACAATATTACCATTGCTGCCTACAGTTTCGGTAAAGGATCCCGCAGTGATGTTATTGTTAAGGGTAAGGGTGCTGCCATGCTTGATGTTGATGGCCCCCGCAGCGTTGACACCTGCATTTAATGCCCCAACAGTTACTGTGCCGGTGGAAGCCTCAATATCAATATTAGAAGCAACGGTAGCGGTTCCAGTAGTGGTAGCTGATGATGATACCCCGGTAATCGTAACCGATTGACCATTAACAAAGCCAGAGCCTGAGGTCGTAAGAGTAACAGCAGTAAGATTTCCACTTGTTACAGTCGCAGTACCCGTAGCACTTGTTGTTCCACCTGTAATGGTTACAGTTTCACCATTGGTAAAACCAGTCAAAGGCCCAGTTATGGTGACCGGCGCAGTCAAAAGGCCGCCATTATCGGTGGTGATTGAACCAAGGTTAATAGGGCCATTGTTACTGTAAAGCTTTACATTATTTGTGATAAACTGGGACCCACTAACGGTAATAGCCCCTGCAAGATTATTAATGGTACTGATTGAATCTGCATAAATACTACCGGTGATTTGCAACGTGGCTGGAGTGCCATCGATAACGATTTCACCCATCCGAACAGAACTAGTGCCAATACCAGTAGCACCTGTAACATTAATAGCCCCGCCATTGGTCTTTAAAGTAAGATCCGTACTTGCAACTGGGCCCGAAATATTTCCGTTAATTGAGATAGCGCCACCGGTGCCACCATCCAGGGTGGTATCGTCTTCTACAAGATTTAAATTACCAGTAATCGTAATACCCGCTTGAGTAAATACACTCACCGAGGTATTCACCGAGGTATCCGTAATATCTTGAATGGTAACGATGCCAGCAGCACCCGCATTTGCGGTAAAAGTGAATAACGGAACTGAAGACCCAATTTCCCCATTGGTATTGATTGTACCCAGAGTTGATTGTAAACCCAAGGAACGGATATTATTACCATCCACACTATCGATGGTACCCGTGATGGTAATACCACCCCCCACATTCATCTGGGTATTTTGTGCAACAATAAGATCCCCACCAAATACCGCCCCAGAAGAACCGGCAGTCGTTAGGGTAATCGCAGCGTTAGATCCCAAAGTAACTTTAACTGCGCCATTTTGGGTGATACCCGCAGCATTTGTAATGTTACCGGTCAAGGAAACAGTGTCTGAAGTTGAACTATTAAGGGTAAGGCCCCCAGCAGAACTTAAATTAACCGGCCCAAGGGCGATGTTAGAAGAACTATTGATCTGCGTTACGGTGACTTTAGCGTTGGTAATCGCAAGAGTAGTTGAATTATAAAGGTCATATTGAATTTCTGAATAACCCGCGCCCGCTGTTCTGATTTCAAAGGAAGCAATTCCACCTGCACCATCAATACTAAGAACCTCAATAGTCGCTATAGTGGTAATAGTCCCGCTGATTTGACCAACATTAAGAACTTGACCCACACTAAACAATGTGCCTGCAACATCTTTTTGCAAGGTGATGATATGATTATCATGGTTGGTGCTTAAAGTTAAACCATTAGTGCCGGTAAGGGTGGTTGTTACCGTAGAAAAATCAATATTCCCAATCACCGGGGTGGTGGAAGAAACTGAAACCGATGCTGCATTAAAAATGGTACCCATCGCCTGCAAAAGCGTGGGGCTTCCATTGGTAATGCTGATATCGCCCAGAGGCTGGGACGGACTATTATCGCCCACATTCCCCTGGAAAATAATATTGCCTTGAATGTTATTGATGTTCAGGGCTTTGGCACCCACCGAACGAACACTACTTCCAAAAGTAAGCGAAGATCCTGCACCACTACCCTTGAGTGTGGCTCCATCATTAAGCAATACAGGCCGGGAGAATAAAATATCCTCGGTAATGCCAGTAACTTCAATGGTCACAGCACTGCCCAAGCCCGCGCCAAGCAAAACAGAACCAGTTCCACTGGTTTCCGTAAAAGAATTAGCTTTGAAACTAGTACCTGTGAATTGCAAATTACCACCATGATTCAACAGGGCATCCCCTGTCGCATTGGTATTGCTTAAAATAATATTGGCAGATCCCGAAGAAATGGTGCTCAAATTAAGACCATCCACGGTATTGATCACCCCCATGGTGATGGTGCCCGAAGAATTGATTAATACATCATTATCACCAATGGCACCACCAGCATCGGTATAGGTCTGGGCGCCTGAAACAGTAAAGGTACCTGCAACCGTAACTGAACCATCCGTCTTTAAAGATTGGGCAGTAATAGCACCAGAATTAAATAAGGAAGGGTTAGCCCCAGTAATCAAAATATCTTGCAAGGCCCCGGCAGGACCAGTGGCACTTTGCCCGAGCGAACCAAACAATAGTTGGCCGGTTGTTGAAAAAGTAACATCGTTGGTCAAATTACCATTGCCTGAAAGATCATTCACAAATTGAATATTTCCGCCACTTTCATTGAAAGTAGTAGAAGCATTGATAATTGCATTACCTGTTACGGAAAAACCACTTTGGGTATTGATCACATCCGCAGATGTATTGAACACCACCTTGCCACTGCCACTTGCAGTTGCAGCTAAGGTAATTCTTGCAAGGCCACCGGTATTACCGATATCATTGAAAAAGTTAATATCCCCATTGCTGGTGTTCAAGGTAAGGGTGCGAACTGCGGTTGCAGAATCAATCGTGTTGTTAAAAGTAATGTTAGTACCGGAAACCGCGGTAATAGGGTTTATTGAAAGGTTTTGCACTAAAACAACAGGGCTGACAAAATTAAATCCAAGAGTAGATCCATTTATACTCGTCAAGATAACGGGGCTAGCGTTACCTACCAACACCTTGGTGCCAGCTTCCTGAGAAAAGAAATTAGCAATATTGGATACCGAACCCAACACTTCTATGGTTCCAGAAGTAGCATCGGTGCTATTTAAGGTAACATTACCAATACTATTCAAGTTCATGATATTTGTTTTAATCGAACCACTGCTGGTTCTAAGCACTACATTACCACGGTAATTTTGAGCTGCGGTAGGTGCGGAAAGATTTATTGGCCCCACAAGTGGAACAGTGGTGAAAAGCCCACCCACATTGACAATACTTGCAGCGCCAAGAATCGAAAGACCTTTGGAGGCAACATCTAAAGTCACATCCCCCAAAGCCTGACCGGCGCTACCAAGCGAATTAAAAGTCACCGCCCCTGCAGTTCTTACATTTAAATTACGCGAAGTTCCTGCATTGGTGATGGAGGAGGCAAACGAAATATCTCCATTGAGCAGATCATCCGCACGAAAAACCGTATTGCCCAACAACGCCACCGGATTAGCAATGGTAATGCCCTGCACCCCAGTTTGCACCGTGCTGGAACTGGAACCATTACCCACATTGATAACATTCATATCTAAAAGCGACAACTGGCCGCTAGTGGTCAGACCCTTAGCAAGAGTTAATGAACCACCTGTTCCGCCCGCAGCTAACCCATTTCCATCCAACACCACAAAAGCCTCGGCTTCAAACAAGCTGCTCGTGGTTTGTGAAACAATTACAGAATCAGCAAAATTAATGCTGGTGCCCGCGCCCCCAACCAATTCCAAATAAATGGCCTTGGTCCCCACGGTTCCATTGGCATAATCTTGTGTTGCAAAAATATTAACATTTCCACGCAGAGCATCTGAGCTGCTAACCAGCGACAATCTTTCTGCATTTACCGTGGTGGACAATAGCGCAGTTCCAAAGGTCAAATTCTGAATTGCCAAGGGATTAACCCCTGCACCATTTCCCTGCAATAAGATAGATCCTATACGACCATTGTAAAAACCTATCCTGCCAGCAACGCTAACACTACCACTGGTGGCAAAAGTAAGGCCAACAGGAACATTATTAACGAGATTATCCACCGTACCAGAGATGTTAATACTGCCAGTATTTGATTTTAATAAAACAGGCAAAACACTAGTGTCCACAAAGCCGACCACTCGGCCCCCCGAACCAGGAGCTCCCAAAACAAAATAAGTTGCATCATTAACATACCCTGCACCGGTAAGCAAAAGATTGATACTGGAAAGGGCGCCCCCTGTACCTGTGGTTGCAATGCCGGTTGCATTGGAAACCGTTGCGGTGACAAGAGCATTTGAAGCACCGGATGTGGAACCAATTACATTATAAGTAGAGCCATCCTGAACAAAACCGCCAGGATTTGTCGTAAGTAAAATACTGGTAATAGCTCCTGCGCCAGTTGCAGTGCCAATCGCATCAAAAACATTAGCAATGACAGTTCCCAAAGACCCAGGTCCAGTGCCATCATCGACCGTATAAGTATTCCCATTAATATAACCCAAGCCAGGAGTGGTTAAAGTTATACCGGTAATCTGCCCCCCAACCACACTGATAATCCCTACGGCAGGCGTGGTTAACCCACTGCCTGTTAAGGTTACCGTGGCTCCATCGACATAATTCTGGCCCTGATTATTCACCGTAACTGTATTAAGCCTATTTCCCTTGATGGTAACCGTTTCACCGTTAGTATAGCCTGAACCGCCACTACCACCAGTTACCGAGACCGCAGTCAATCTGCCCCCTAAAACAGTAACCGTGCTGCCATTGATATAACCACTACCGCCCGAACTGGGGGGTACAGAAACTGCACTAAGGGAACCAGGATTAGTGGAAGTTGAAATAGCATTTTGCAACAACAAAGAAGAAGTCGCTACAGGGAAATTAATATCGCCACTGACCGTTTCAATAGTTGTCCCGTTACTAAGAATTGAACCAAAACCCGATGAAGGGTTAGAACCTCCTTGAATAGAAATAGAGCCTGTTCCGGATGCATAAATTTTATTCCCCGGCCCAATATTAACGGTTGATGTTACCGAATTAGCGGTAATGGAAATATTTCCTGTTCCCGCAGTTAAAATACTAGTTGAATTAAGGCTATTAAACACATTACCTGGTAACGTAAAACTACTCCCAGGAGATGACCCTGAATTCAAAGAAATATTACCGCTTCCTTTAGCAGCTAAATAACCATTCACCGAAACATCCCAAATGGCACTGGGAAGAACATTGACCGCTATGGAGGCAGACCCCGAAACCTGCGGAGCCGCAAGATCCAACCCGGTAGTGTTAGCAACCGCAGTAGCTGCAACATTGCCAATGCCACCAATGCCCACCGTGGTCGGCGTAGCAATGGTTACCGAAATAGGATTGGTGTATCCGCTGCCACCAGCGGTGACAGTAACACTAACCAAACCACCATAAGCACCGGTAGTAGCAAAAGTACCTCCGGTTTGGCCAAAGGCCGTAGAATTAAATGTCCCAGTAAGCCCAGTTACCTGACTTGTAATGGTAAAAGGAGTAACAGGTTGAAGGTCGTTGTACGAACCAGGAGTCAAAATTCTAAAATGGGTAGCGTCCGTCATTACCGCCGTAGCAGAACCACCAATAACTATAGATTCACCGGCAACAAAAGTACCAGTGGTTAAAAGATAAACATCATCTCTTCGAAACCCAACCCTGCTTGTAGCAACTGCACCTGAACCAGGCGCCCCCGTTATGGTAATACTACTAGCAGCCGTACTAGGGGCGGTAATATAGCCATTGCCAGCAACTCTAGTAATTAGATCCGTATTAGTTAAATAAATACCATCAAGAATCTGACTACCAAAAACTACTGATGCATCAACCCCCGAAGTAGACATAAAATTAATGCTAGCCAACCCCGCAGATAGACCTGAAGGATTATCCCCTGTACTAATTAACAAGGTGGTGCCAACCACGGCAGCACCTGTTGCCAGTTGATCCGTGAGGGGTGGGCCAGTATTAGGAGTACCATTAACCCAGGTATTTCCAGCACTAGTGGTGATTGTAAGGGTACCACTACCTTGCCCATTAGAGGCGCTATTATTAATCGTAAACACCGTGGAGGAAACATCGTTATTCAACCAAATGTTTAAAGCCCCGGTACCTGCAACATAAGCATAGTTACTTGGGTTAAGCCTGGTTTCCAGAGGTTCTAGATAAAGATCCCTGTGCAACTTAGGAGTTTGCCTGGAAGAAACTTTCTTCTTGTTGTTCCTGCGGGAGAGAATGGAACTAAGGCCTTTGAACCAGGAGCTTGCCATGTGTAAACCTCTTGAAGACATCTCAAAAACAAAATATTAAACATTCGTAAAGCTTAAGAGCGCAGCATTGCTTAGGACACCCCAGCTATGCATCTTGCCCAAATTACGCACTATGTATTAAGTCTAATCTGGGTAATAAATAGACGCAAACGGTATTTAAATGTAACCCAAATTATTTAAACAACACTGCCCGAAAAGGTGTTAAAACTGGCATATTGTGCAATAATAAACTAATCGATAGTTATTAATTTAGAAGAATCTAAACCTAATATCACAATGAGTTTAGGTAAAATTTAATGACAGAATAATATTTAAAAAAAGAGTTGCAAAAACTCGTATCATTATTTTTGTAAAATTTTCAATTATTTTTCGACCACACTTAATTACCAAGTGGCCTGCTTAAAAGCTGGCTAATTTAGGTGGTTTGGCAGGCGTGCCAAAGGCCCAAGCGCAGTCCCAGAAAAAAACCAAGAGAAGGCATTAGCCACGGAAGGACACGGAAGGAAGAATAAAGCATTTGCCACGGAAGGACACGGAATTTCACGGAACGAAGAATACAAGGAAGAAAAGATTAAGCATTAGCCACGGAAGGACACGGAATTTCACGGAACGAAGAATACAAGGAAGAAAAGATTAAGCATTAGCCACGGAAGGACACGGAATTTCACGGAAGGAAGAACAAGACTGGAACTCCGCATTCGCGAAGTTGACGATTGCGGGCACCCTTCCGTCATTCCCGCGTAGGCGGGAATCCAGATGGTAGAATGTATTGTCATGAAACAACCTATTGTTTACCTTTTGGCCAGTCAGCGAAATGGCACACTTTATATTGGTGTTACTGGTGATTTGATTCAACGGATTTGGCAGCATCGAACCAATGCGGTGGAGGGATTTACCAAAAAGCACCATGTGCATTCATTGGTTTGGTTTGAGCAGCACCCTTCAATGGAGTCAGCAATTACTTGTGAAAAAGCGTTAAAAAAATGGAAGCGTGCTTGGAAACTTGATTTGATTGAAAAATTCAATCCCGACTGGAAGGATCTTTGGCCTATGATTAATGGTTGGAATCCAGAAAACCAAGAATGAAAATCAAGACTAGACCCCCGCATTCGCGAGGGTAACGAAAGCGCGGGAGGCCTCCCTCCGTCATTCCCGCGTATGCGGGAATCCAGAAATACAGGCAGTTAAGAAAAGACTAGACCCCCGCGCGGGGTAAGGCTTCAAACCGCAACACTCCAATACTTTCTTTTTGTTGTCTATTAACATCTCAAACAAATTTAAAGAGATCAAAACGCACTTTTCTAAAATTGGTGTTTGCAACGCTAGCAAATACGATTAGCATAGTTATCAATCGTATATTGCAAAACAGGATTGTTATTGCGTTCGCATCAAGCATTAAGCAGATCTAAAATTTGTTTTAAGTACAATTTTCTAAAGGGTTATCGCCATGAATTTCTTTAGCCGCAAAGCAACTAAAAAGAACAGCTTCTTCAGCAGGCCTTGTTTAGAAGGCTTGGAAATTCGTTTGGTACCTGCAGGGGAATTCTTGCTGCATAGCAACCCGGGCGCTACCAAGCGCATCTTTTTAGATTTCGATGGCCATACCACCACCGGCACCTTTTGGCTAAATGGGGCAACTATCGTAAGCCCTGCCTATGACATTGATAATAATCCAAGTTCTTTTTCCTCCACGGAATTGGCCAATATTCGCGAAGTTTGGGAACGAGTTAGTGAAGATTTTTTACCTTTTAATATAGATGTCACCACAGAGGATCCAGGGATTGAAGCATTGCGTAAAGTTGGTAGCTCCGATACGGAATGGGGTATTCGTGTTGTTATTGCAAACAATACCGCTCCCGCCCCGCCCGCAGGCGGCGTGGCTTATTTAAATTCCTTCAGTTGGAATACCGACACGCCATGCTTTGTTTTTCCCATTAATCTTGGAAACGGGACTAAAAATATTGCTGAGTGCATTAGCCATGAAGTGGGCCACACTCTTGGTTTAGATCATGATGGGTACCCACTAGATGAGTATTATTCCGGGCATGGCACAGGTGCAACCGGCTGGGCGCCCATCATGGGCGTTGGGTATTACAAAAATCTCAGCCAATGGAGCAAAGGCGAATATACCGGCTCTACAACTCCAGAAGATGATCTCGCAATCATTACCAATGCCACTAATGGCTTTGGCTACCGCAACGATGATTTCGGCAGCACCGTAGCCACCGCTTCCAACTTGAATTTTGCCAACTCCACTACGATTTCCACCACAGGCATCATCGAAAGAAACACCGATCTCGATTACTTCCGCTTCAACCTCGCAGTTGGTGGTACTGCTACCATCAACATCAACCCCGCTGTTAATGGCCCCAACCTCGATATCGAAGCAAAGCTTTACAATGCATCGGGCATCCTTCTTCTAACCGACAACCCCACTAATGCCCTTAATGCATCATTCAGCACAACCTTAACGGCAGGCACTTACTACATCTCTATCGATGGTGTTGGCATGGGAAATCCGTTTAGTAACCCACTTACCACCGGCTACACCGATTACGGCAGCCTAGGTTTCTATTCCATCACAGGCACCGTACCCAGCGCCACCACGCCACCTGTTATTACAGGCCCCACAGGAGGCCCAGGCGCAGCTACAAGCACCGTCACCATGAACGAAAATATCAGCGCAGTTACCACTTTCTCTGCAGATAAAGCCGTTGCTTGGTCTGTCAATGGCGGGCTCGATCAATCCAAGTTCACCATCAACACCTTCACTGGTGCCTTATCCTTCATTAGCGCACCAGACTTTGAAAACCCAACCGATAGCAATGGCGATAATATCTATGTCGTGATCGTTCGAGCAACCGATACCAATGGCAATGTCTCTTCACAAACCTTAACCGTAACCATTACTAATGTGGTAGAGCAGCCCCCTGTAATCACCGGGCCAAGTGGCACAGCGGGGGCCCTCACCAGCACCAAGGGCATCAATGAAAATACCAGCACCGTTTTCACATTCATTGCTGATAAAACCGTCACATGGAGTATCAATGGTGGATTGGATCAATCTAGATTCAGCATTAATGCTGTCACAGGTGCGCTTACCTTCATCAACAATCCAGATTTTGAAAACCCCTCGGATAGCGATTTAAACAACACTTATATCGTAACCATACGAGCCACTGATTCTTCAGGGTTGGCAGCAAACCAAACCCTTACGGTAACCATTTTGGATGTTGTCGAAACTGGAACAGGTACCAATCGCCCAGATGTCACCGGGGCGAAAGTCACCACTTCAAGCGCAACCGGCCTAGACGCTGGATCAATTACAGGCTTCCGCATTAAATTCAATGAATCCATCAGATTTAACGCCAACCCTGCACTTTCCACCTTCACTGCCGCTGATATCACCCTTACCGATCCTAGCGGAGCACCGATCCCGATTACCGGGATCGCAGCGGTTCCCAACACCAATAACACCGAATTTATTCTTACCTTTTCAGGCGGCGCACGAACCGCGGCTGGTATTTACACCCTGAAGGTTGGCCCCAATATTCTTGACCTTTCAGGCAATCCAATGAATCAAGATAACGATGGCATGAATGGGGAAATCACCCAGGATCAATATGTAGGATCCTTCAGCCTATTTACCACCTATACTTTCACCAACACCCCAACCAACACCCTTATCAAGGATAGGGCAATCACCACCTCCACCATCACCATCAACCAAAATATTAACATCAAAGACCTTAATGTTCAGATAAGCCTAAACCATACTGCCCTTTCTGATTTGGTCATTACACTGCGTTCACCCACCGGCCAAGTCATTACTCTTTTCAACAAGAGAGGCGGTTGGGCTGATAATCTGGTCAACACCGTTTTTGATGATCAAGCCACTACTGCAATTGCTGCAGGCACAGCACCCTTTACCGGTTCTTTCCGCCCAGAATCTTTGCTTTCGGCTTTGAATAATAAAAACGCCAAGGGCACTTGGACGCTTAGCATTTCCGATACCGCCGGTGGCGATGCGGGCAAATTGATCTCTTGGAAACTAACCATGGTATCCAACACCAAGCTTGGCTCTATCACCAACCTTGCAAGCACAAGCGGGGGATCCATCACCGTTACCAATCCTGTTGCAAGCATGGCAATGTTCGCTCCCGCACTTGCAAATGCAATCGTGAATACACCAGCAACAACCACAACAGGAACTTCGACCACTACTTCAAGCCCTGGTGCGTTGCCAAACAATACTACCAACCCAGCTAATTCCATCGCACCTATTGCATCCCGCACCAACAGCACCGCAAGTTCATCATCAAGTGCTAGGCCCACAGCCCAACAAACTGTTGCTGATCAACTCTTTTCCGGCTTGTTCAGGATTTAAGCTTTTATGAAAAGGCTACCCATCCAGCACAGTGGCTGGGTTTAGCCACGGAAGGAAAAAGGGCAAGAATAAGATGAAGCATTTGCCACGGAATTTCACGGAAAAAGCAGAAGCAGAGACACGGAAGTAAGAACAACACTAAAATCTCACACAAGTTTGATAACCAAAAAAGTGCGAATGGAGCGGTTGCAGTGGGGCTTCCCCATCGCAACCGCTCTGTCTTTAAACAGGCCCACATCAATAAACGGCAAGTAAAAGGAAATGACCCATCCAGCGCAGTGGATGGGCTTGAAGACGATGTGGGTGGATAGCGGTTAAGGCTGGAAGGCAAGCGAGCGAAGCGAAAGGGCCCTTTTCCCGGAGGGAAGAGGGTTGGGAGTTGGGAGAAATAAAAAGAAAGTAAAAGAGAAAAAGTAAAAAAGTAATTAAAAGACCAAGTAAAAGTAAAACTAGGCTGCACCTAATGCGGGGTGTTGGCCTAGCCTGCATGAATGAACACAAAACCCCCTTATAAATTACGCATCCGAGAGCACAGAAAAGTTTGCGCAAGCGAACTTCTGGTGCACCCGCTCAACCCCCGCATCCATCCCGATGCACAAAAGGCTGCCCTCAGCGCAATCTTAAACGAAATCGGCTTCGCCCGCAGTTTGCTTGCTTACGAAACCCCCGAAGGTAAGCTTCAACTGATCGATGGCCATCTACGCAAAGAACTTTTCCACGATCAAGAAGTCATGGTGGAAATTCTGGATGTAAACGAACAAGAAGCGAATGCGCTTTTATTATCGCTCGATCCCCTTGCAGCACTTGCCCAATTCGATTCGCCCACACTCGAAGCCCTGCGAAAAGCTGCATCAACACAATCCGAAACATTGCAAAACCTTTGGGATTGCATCGATTCTTCCACCAGAAAAACCAAGGAGGAACTCAAAGAAGCAATGAAACAAAAAGAACCAATTCTTAAAGAACAATTCTTAGTTCTAGTGGAATGCGAATCTGAAGCACAGCAGTTAGAGCTATTAGATTCACTTAAAAAACAACAGTTTCAATGCAAGGCATTACTTTCTTAAACCCAGGAGAAATTATGAAAGTTGTTGTTGAATTAAAAAGTACTTTGGTCGATTCGCCAAGAGTTGC
>Ga0208089_1000256_pt1 | contig 14140 bp, 15 predicted proteins | sample LakMenEpi29Jun12_FD_150744 | JGI IMG/M metagenome (GOLD analysis project Ga0208089, IMG submission 150744) | Freshwater microbial communities from Lake Mendota, WI - 29JUN2012 deep hole epilimnion (SPAdes) | ecosystem: Environmental > Aquatic > Freshwater > Lake > Epilimnion/Euphotic zone ... | reverse complement strand
AAACATAGTAATACCTAACGCTCTTCCTCTAGGCACAATAGAAACTTTATATATTGGGTCGTGTTCTTTACAGTAGTATCCTACCACTGCATGCCCAGCTTCATGATATGCGGTCATTCGTTTTTCTTCATCAGACATCGCAAAAGTTTTCCTCTCTACCCCCATTAATACTTTATCTTTTGCCCGTTCAAAATGTTGTGATGATACCTCTTCTGCACCATCCCTAGAAGCGAAAATTGTTGCTTCGTTAACTAAATTAGCCAATTCTGCCCCAGAAAACCCAGAAGTTCCTCTAGCAATATGTTCTAGATTAACATTTCCGTTTAATGGTATATTCTTTGTGTGTACGTCAAGAATTTGTTTTCTTCCGTTAAGGTCTGGTAAACTAACAGAAATTTGACGATCAAACCTTCCGGGTCTTAATAAGGCTTTGTCTAAAATGTCTGGTCTATTAGTAGCGGCAATAACTATAATTCTTGAATTGGTACCAAATCCATCCATTTCTACCAATAAAGCGTTAAGCGTTTGATCTCTTTCGTCGTTGGAAACCATTCCAGCACTTCTAGACTTACCAACAGCATCAATTTCATCTATGAACAGAATAGCTGAGGTATTTTTCTTTAGTTCTGCGAACATGTCTCTAACCCTAGAAGAACCAACACCAACAAACATTTCTACAAAATCAGAACCAGAACAATAATAAAAAGGAACACCAGCTTCGTGAGCAACAGCTTTTGAAAGTAAGGTTTTTCCGGTTCCTGGATCTCCAGTTAATAGAACTCCTTTAGGAACCTTTCCGCCAAGTTTATTGAACTTTTCAGGGTTTTGTAAGAAATCAATAATTTCTTTTAATTCCTCTTTTGCTTCATCACAACCAGCAACATCAGAAAAAGATACAGAATTATTTTCGTCTTTTTCTAGAAGTTTTGCTTTAGAGTTACCAATAGAACCTAATCTACCGCCAGATTGCTTACGAGCAATCCAAATCCAAACAGCAATTAACAATAATACCGGAAGAAGACTAAAAAATAAATCAACAAAAAAACTCCTCTTAGGAGGGTCAAGAACTAAAACGTCTACATTATGCGCCAACAAATCGTTAATCAATTGTTGATCTTGATCGGGAGCATTTACGGTAAACTCTTCTCCAGTTTTTGTAAGTACATGGATATTATTTCCTTGCATTCTTACTTTAAAGATTCCGTCGTGTTTAACGATATTAATAAATCTAGTATAAGAAGTAACGTATTCTTCTTTTTCTTTAGGGGATGTAAGGTAATTGTATATTGTCACGGTAGACAATGCTACAGTGAATATAATTAACACTTTCAATAAGGTTTGTTTATTCATTAGTTTCTCCAAGAGATTGTTCTATAATCTCGTCCATGAAAAGTTCTACACCTTTCGTTTTTTCGCTTAGGGGTTTCTTTTTAAATTCTGTTTCTTCGTATTTTTCTATAAAGTCATACATATTTTCGTATACTTCTAATTGTTTGATTTCTCCATTACCCAATTCCAATAATTCTCCTTCGTCTAAAGCTCCAAACGATTCAGTAACTTTATACTTTATATATTGTTGCTTTTTTTCTTTGGCGATTCTCCGAACAAACGCATACCAAGAAATTTGAGTGAAATATGCAAAAGGATTTTTAGACTTATCAGGATCAAAATTCTCAAAATACATAAGCATGTTTTCTATTGCATCAGAAACCATTTCTTCTTTGAATGTATACGCATAAAAGTTTGGACGTTTTGCCAAATTTTCTGCAATTTTGAGAAAACATTCTCCAATGTAATTAGGAATTTTAGGTTTAGAAGAACCGGAAGCTTTCGCTAAATCGCAAGACTTCTTATAAGAAATAAGAGCGTCTAAGAAATCCACGTTGTTGATGTAGTTGTTTTTTACTGGTTTGGTCATATAATCCTCCGTTAATTCAATTTATAGTAGAATTATATAAGTAAACACTCAAAAAATAAAGCTTTACTTTTTAAAAAAATAAAAATAAGATAAGTATGTACCCCGGTTGATCTATAGATATCTAAATATTAGTGTATCTTCTTAGTGTTCTTGGCATCTATTCCTTCTAAGATATCTTCTACGCTTAGATTAGCATTTACATCCAATCCATTCAAGAAATTAAAATATAGTTCTTTCATTTCTTCTTTCGGTTCCATAACAGCTAGAATTGAGCTAGGATGGATTTCTACTTCATTTTTTACTATTAAACTTGAAGGCAACCAAAATTTCATAATAAGTTCGTCTGCATTTTCTTTTGTATAAGTTATATATACAGAAACTGGATGTATCAATTTTAATGTACCTTTTCCCTTCTCATAAAAAGAAATGATATCGTCCCCTTCTTTTAATCTAAAAATTTTAATAAAACTCATATATCTACTCTGATTCAAATGGTACTGTAATTATTTTATATTCAAAATGTTCTTGGTTGTAAGTCTTTACTCTTTCTAAGAAATGACCCAGAGTAAAATTTTGGTGTTTTCCTACCGAAAGGTCATCTACAATATCGTATAAAGTTGCGGCATTCTTTGATTCGTGGAGCCTTAATACCCTACCGATTGATTGCAGATTTCTTATCCTAGATTTTCCAGAAATGGCGAAAATTATATTATGAAGGTTTTTAATAGAAACGCCTGTACTCATTGTTCCGCTTGAAGCCACTATGATGGCATTACTTTCGTGTTCCATAATATTTCTTATTTTTTCCCTTTCTTCACCTTCAACGCCTCCGTGTATAAAGTATATATTTCTACCTTTTGCAAGTTTTGAGTTTTTTAAAAGTTCGTATATAACTTTTCCGTGAGTTTCTACATAATTAAAAAGAATAATAGTATTTTTTTCCATTGATAAAGCTAGGTTTTTAATAAATATATTCCTTTTGTTATTAGAAACTAAAAATTTTATTTCTTCTTGGTATTTGAACTTTTTAATCGCTTTTGAGATTTCTTTATCGTATTTCAATATTAGACATTTAATCTTTAGTTCAGAAACCTGTTTTCGGTCCATTAATTCTTTTGTAGTTATAACTTTAGTAATTGGTCCAAATAAACCTATCAAAGTTTTTTCGTTGACTTTTAGATTATCTAATGTTCCTGTTAACCCTATACGATATTCGGCATTGGTGCATTTTTCTAAAATCCCAGTTAGTGAAGTAGCTTTTGCCGTATGAACTTCGTCGTTTAAAACAAAATCGAACTGTTCAAAAAATTCTTCATCTTTAATATCATAAATGGATTGCCACGTACTCAAAGTGATAGGAGAAGTAATTACTTTACTTTGTCCTTGATATATTTTTTGAGAATTTTTAGACATTTTCCAATCTATTAATGCCGAATAATCTTCAAAATCTGAATATAACTGATGAACAAGAGAAATATTTGGAACCAATATTAAACCCCTTTTGCCGGATTCAATAAGGTATTTACAAATCAGGTATATAATTAAAGATTTTCCAGAAGAAGTAGGGGATAATAACAATATACGTTTGTTGTTTATAGCGTCAACAAACCCTTTAATTTGGTAGTCTCTTGGGTCAATTAATTCCTTTTTAGAACTGAGATTTAAATTCTTAATGAAAGATTTAATTTCTTCAACATCTACCTTTTCTTTATTAAAGACATTATCTAATATTGTATATGTATAATTCCTACTTTTGCAAAAATTTATTATTTCTGGTAATAACCCGCAATAAATTTCTCCTTTGTTTTTTGAAGTAAACCTAAAAATTCTGATAATCCCGTCCCAGATTTTCGCTTTAACTTTTGGGTGGAATTTATATCCTTCTGCGTAAAAAGCAAAAGCGTCTTGAATTTCTTGTAATGTGGATTGTTCCCCTGATAATATTAGGAAACTTTCGTTTTTCTTTTCGATAATTAAATCGTTCATAATGACTAACTTCCGCTTAGGAATTTGTTATAATCTACTACCGTTTTTAATTGCCAAGTACGGTTTTTTAGTTCGTTTAGGATTTGTTCGCAAGTGCTTACTACTTGATCGTGGTAGGATTTTTTATATAATAGTTTGTTTAACCTTTCGTCTGAATTGATATACCTTTCAACGCCGCTTTTCATTAATTTTAAATCAAATTGTTCCCAACCTAATTCGTCTAAAGTTTCTTTATCTAAATTACCGTTATAATACTCTGTAAGCAGGTTTTTTAGTTTATCGTAATCTATTTTCGCTTTAATTGAAGCAAGTTTGTGGTCGTTCAAATGTCTAATATATTTTGCGTGCAATTTGGGGATACCCACAATTTCTGAGCTTAACCTTGCTTCGTCAATATTGCAATCTTTGGTCCACTCTTCTAAAATATTTTCAAGTTTTAACATAATATATAAAATACCTCAAATTATCGTTCAATATTGAATAAATGATATTTAAATGATGCTACAGCAGTAATCACTAAATCTGCGCTTTGCGTAGTGCTGAATTTTACAGGGGAAAGAGATATGGGAAATAAATTCATAAATTTCACTTTCAATCTAGGGTTATTTAGTGCAGATAAAATCGTTAAAGAAGCGTCGGAATATTGGGGTTTTTCTTTGTGGAGAGAAATTAAAGATTCTCTATTCATAGTTCTATACTCTTCGAAAGAACAAGGAAAAGTATATCCCCTAATCCAATCGTGAACAATTTGCCAAGACCACATTTCTTCATCTACGATAAATTCCATATCAAAACTTCCAAATTGGATTTTGTCTCCAGGAATAGGAAAATCTGAAAATGGTGTCGGGTGTATTGCTGGTCGAGACCCTAACCCTGGTATATTGACTTCTTGGCAAAAATATGTTACTGTGGATATTTTAGGAAATACCACTTGAAACTTTGACGCTTGAAGTTGGTTTGTGTTCGATGGATTTCTACTAATTGCGCTCATATATTTATTCTAAATAATGAAAAAAAGTATTTATTTATTTTGAGTTGTAGGTTATAATGTTTTAAAAATGGGAGGTTATTTATGGTTAGGACGATTGTAGCAGAAACTAAATTGGATTGTGAACATTTATTGGGACAATTCTTAGAAGAAAGTCATTTTGACGAAATTATTGACGAGGACTGCAATTTTTTTGCTCCACCCTCTTGTGGTATTGAAGAAAAAACTAATTGCGAAACGAAAGAATGCAATAAGTGCCCAAAAGGTATTGACGAGGATGGAGTAATTTTCATTCTGAGGAAAAACTTCTTTACAGAAGAAGAACAATTGAACGCCCTTGAAGGATTAAAAGGTGCGGCAACACAATCCCAAAATAGGGGTATTGCTGCTGGTCCTAGAGGAGAAAAACTTAATAACAGAGAATGGGTGACAGAATATCAATTAGAAATTTTAGACTATTTTTCTGACCCTATTCCAAACCTTTTTGGAGAAGATAAAATTGCTGAAATTCAAGCAAACCGTAATCCTGCTAAAGATGAGGTTGGCACAAGAGGTTATGTTTGGTTGACGTCAAAAACTCAAGCCGAAAATTTTGATTTTGATTCTTGGGTCGATATTACTAGAAACCTTTCTTCTGAAGAACAAAAAACCGAAGCGGAAAGAGTTAAGAAGTTTATTTCCGAAACAAATTATGCTGCTCCTGTATTTTCTGGTGTTGCGGGTTATATGGATAGATATCCGCGTATTGATTGGGGTAGAGCAACCGCTTATACAGCAAATAACCCAGAAAAGTTTAAATTGGCGTTTCCGTTCCTTCAGAAACTTGCAAAGGGGTTTTCTGAATATTTGCCAAGAAGGTTTAATTTTCAATCAGAATGTGCTAAAAAAATTGATCCGCTGTTTGTCGTCCCAGGCACACCTTTTACAACAATCACTGTAAACAAAACCTTTAGAACAGCAGCGCATAGAGATGCTGGAGATCTTCATCAAGGGTTTTCTAACCTTTCCGTATTAACTAATGGAAAGAAGTATTCTGGCGGTATGTTGGTCCTTCCAGAATTTAGAGTTGCCGTAAATGTTCGTCCCGGCGACCTACTTTTGATTAACAACCACTTTGGTATTCATGGAAATACCCCTATTGTATTGGAAGAAGAAGGCGCAGAAAGGTATTCTGTGGTTTGTTATTTCAGAGAAAATATGTTAAAGTTGGGTCCAAAAGAATATGAAGATTATCGTTTTAATTTCATTGAAGGTCGCCGTCTAAATAAAGAACATCCAATGTGGCGTCCTCTTTGGAATGGAATTTCTCCTGGCTGGGTCCATTCTGAAGAATGGAAAGAATACCTACTAAAACAACCAAATGGAGAAAAGTATCTAAAACGGTTTCATCCAGAATTAATAGATACTTCTAAAAACCTTCTTGAAGATTTCTTTTAAAGGATATATTATGAGCGAATTTAAATGTGGGGATAGTATCCCAAATATTGATAAAGAAGAATACGATTATTTGTTTTCAAGCCCCCCTTGTTATGAAGACTTGAAGTTTTTTGGCGTTGATGTAAAAGAACCAGATTCTTATAAAACAAAATTTTTGGATTTGGTCGTCCCTTTGATGAAACCTAAATCTGGAACTGTGACTATTTCTTTTACAGGAGCCAGAAGAAATAATTCAAGAATTTTACCAAAGTTTTTATACCTTAACCTCTCTTTTATAGAAAACGATTTTTATCTTCGTGACGTAAAATACTCCAAAAAAACAGATAGTTATAACGCATATTCTTCACAAATTTTGCATATTTACACTTTCCAGAAAAATACAACTAAAGGTACATATAATTTAAAAAACGACAAATTATATCAAAGATATGGAAAAGACTTTTGGGGACCGTTTGGGAAAGAATTGAAGATTGACGGTGAAGTTGTTGGACAACCGATAGAGATAGCAGAATATTGTATTGAAAATTTTACCAATGTCGGAGATACAGTATTTGACCCCTTTGCTGGTATTGGTACTACTTTAGGAGCAGCAAAAAATCTTAATAGAGATTATGTTGGATACGAATTAAGAGAAAATATTTGGAAGTTTGGTAAAGAACATTATGGAATATAAAGATTACAGGCTCTTAGAAAACCGTCAAGAAGGGTTCGATAAGTTTTACGAATTTCACTGCATAACAAACGATTGTAGTCCTGATATAGCTGTTGAGCGTTGGATTGCCGACGATTTAGATTACGATTTTGAGAAGCGTTGTGTAATGGGATTATTCCACGGTGCGACATACGCTGGACCTTGTGAAACTATGTTTTCTGATAAATTTCCGATTATAAATTCAGAAGTACAACCAGTAGTAGATTTTTTCTTTGAGCATAAACAAAGGCTATTATTTTCTCCGGATTGTAAGTATAGAAAAATGGTGTTTGATAAATTTCTATATTCTGTTGGAGAATCAATTAAACCTTACGGAACGTTAGGTAAGTTTATTTCTTCTTGTTTCGAGTCTGACGATAAATTTAAAAATTACGACACACTAAAGAAAAAATGTCAAGATAATTGGTTTCACTGGGGTAGAATGGGTCATTGGTGCTTTTCCGAAGCTATCGCTAGATTTATTGATGCCCCGATATTACCCCCAACAATGGAATTTAACGAAGGAAAAAGCCATCGTTCTGGTTGGGCGTTTTGTATTGGTAGAGACGATTTGGTTGGAGATAATGTTTCTAAAGAAGAAGTTGAATACCTGGAAGAAACTGCAGCAGAATATATTAAAGATAAAACTTATAAAAATGCTGGATTATTTACTTTAGAAACTGCTTGTTGTAATTATAAAAGGCAACATAAAGGTTCTAGATATGGTGGTTGTTATGTAGACGAACAACAATGGGAAATAAACCATATGAGGAACCTTTGGCCAGAATATAATTGGTTGTGGGATAAGTATATGGAAGGTCGTCAAGCGGTTATTCCTTCTTCTTTATTGTTTGAGAATTTTCCACAAACTTTACCAGACGCTTATTGTAAAGATTGGGTAAATTGCCTTAAAGATCATGGAAGAATTCCAAGAATTGAAGCGTATTTCAATAATGAACCTCAAAAATGGGTTTCTATTAAGAATATGCCGTTTTATAATAATAGTTCGTTTTCTTTTGAGGATTTTGTATGAGAAATATAATTGGAATTTCTGGCGTTCCCGGGACAGGCAAAACCACTTTGATGTGGAAATTTATTGATCAATATAATTGGATTGAAACCGAACCAGTAAAATTGGTTCCCGCTCTTTATAATGCAGAATTAGATTTGTATATACTTGGTAAATACGAAAAAGGTGAAGTATTTGCTGGTACAGATAGATTATCAATGGCTTGTCAGCCAGCAGTCGTAGAATTTATTTCTAACAATACTTCTAATATTTTATTTGAAGGCGATAGATTAACCAATTTTAAGTTTTTTGATTTTCTTTTGAGTTTAAAAGAAACCAAGGTAAATTTCGTAGTGTTAACTACAAATAAAAATTTATTGAAGGAAAGATACGATTTTAGAGGTAGTAATCAATCAGAAACGTTTTTAAAAGGTAGAAATACCAAGATTGATAATATTTTAGCCAATTTTGAATATATGGATTATACTGAAGTATTTCCTAACGATAAGTTTGACGATCAAAAAACAATATTAGAATTTATAGAAAAGAATTTAAAATAATAAAAAAGGGGACCGAAGTCCCCTTTTCGTTATTCCCTAATAGATTAGGCAATGTTCTTAACTGTGAAGATACGATAGTAAGTATTCTTACGAGCAGTTAGAGCGCCACCGCCAACATTAGTAGGAGCAGCACCTTCAGCAAATGGGTTTGCAACCATACCATAACGGGTTTTGAATCCGATTTTTGGTTGGAAGGTAGCAGGATCAACTGCACGAACCATTTGTAGAGGTACATATGGGCAATAGAATAGACCTGAGTCATAAGGAGAAGTACCCTTATAACCAACGGTAACTAGTTCAGTACCAGCAGACATGCCATTGAAGTATGGGTCGATATAGACCTTAATACGACCATGTAGCATACCGCAGAAAGTATTACCAGTATCGTCAACTTGTAGATCAGCAGATAGTGCTGGGGTGTATTGTAGAACACCAGCCATTGCTAGAGCAGAAGCTACGTCAGAAGAAACGATAAGGATATTACCTTTCCCTCTACGAGTTTCTTTCGCAATTGCGTTAGCTTCGCGTTCGATGTGGTAAATTAGACCCTTGAAACGTTCAACAGACCAACGACCGTTAGAATCGGTATCTAGATCGAAAACGCCTGGAGTAACAGTACCCCATTGAGCACCTGGCTTAGCAACAGTGTAGATCGTACGGATAACTTCACGGTTAATTTCCGCTAGGATTTCAGTAGATAGAATGTTGCTTAGTTCGGTTTCAGCGTCTAGACCATGGATAGCTTTTAGGTCTTGAGCTAGTTCTAGAGAATATTCTGCCTTTAGAGCGCGAGTATTCGCAGTAACAGTTACCTTGTCAATGCTTAGTGCCATTTCTGGGAAAGCAAGACCAGCAGCGTCTCCTAGGTTTTCGCCTTGAGCGGTAGATAGACCTTTACCAGTGGTGAACGCAGCGGTGTTAGCAACGTTTGCGACTGGGTTGGTAGAAGTATCGCTATTATTAGAAACACCAACAATACCAGAGAAGATAGTATTGGCTTCGTTATAGAACGCTTCTGCGCCAGTTTGTGAACCGTATTTGGAACGTAGAGCAAAGATTAGTCCAGTAGGACCAGTCATTGGTTGTACGCCAGCAACGTCATAAGCAATCAAATTAGGTAGAGCACGTCTAACTAGGCTGATTAGGATTGGATCGAAATTGCTGATAGAAGAACCAGTTACGTTGGTTGGTGCTTCCATTAGGGTTTGACGATCGGAATCCATTGCTGCTTGTTGGTTTTCTAGAACCATAGCAGTAACGGCTTTCTTGTATGGGTCGGTAATGGTAGGTAGTTCTGGATGATCTAGAACTGGACTCCATTTATTCATTACTTGTTCGTCTAAGTACATTGTTGTTTCTCCTTAATATTTGGTATTAATTATTTATAAAAATTAAAACTTATAAAGTTTTCCGATTTTATTAACGTATGCTTCGATTACAGGATCGACAACTTTTGTCGTAGCATCTTCATCGAATTCAACGGTTTCGTTAAGTGCGTCTGGAGAAGCAGATTTAATGGTAGTTGGGAAATAAGATTCCTTAATGGTTTCCAACTTATCAGAAAAATCTTCTTCAGAAACAAACTCTACACTTTTCGCTAAAGACTTAATTTTCTCTGCTTGAGAAAGGGTTAAACCTTCGCATACAGCATGAATTGCTTCTTGCTTTTCGTGTTCGTAAAGTTTCTTCTTAAGTTCGATATTCTTTTCGATATGTTCGTTGACTGTATCTTCTAGTTCTTCAACCTTAGATACTAATTCTTCAACAACGTCAACTCTATCTTCTGGAATATCAATATAGTGTTCAACAAACACATTCTTTAAAGCTCCGATGAAATCTTCTACGATCTCAGAACGAAGTCCTTTTTCGACGGCAAGAGTATTTTCTTCCATCCAATTTTCTACTACATAGTCAAGATAAGAATCTAGCTTTTCGGCGAAATCTTCTTTGACTAGTTCAACAGTTTCTTCAAACTGTTCAGTGAATTTTTCTTCCAGTTCTTCGGCAATCATTTCTACACGAGAATTAACTGCGGCTTCGAAAATCATAGAAGCTTTACCTTTGAATTCTTCAGAAAGGTTTTCGCCAGAAAGCATTGCTTCGATATCTTCTTTCATAGTTTTATCCATTTCTGCTTTCTTTGCTTCTTTCTTAGAAATTTTTTCCATTTGATCTTTTGCAGAACCTTTATCACAACCATACTTTTCTTCGAATGCTTCTTCATCCATAGATTCTAAGTCTTTCATAACTTCTTCCATGGTTGCTTCTTCTAGTTCTTCATCTTCCCATTCTTGATCTTCTTCTTCTGGTTCCCATTCTTCTTCTGCTTCGTCTTCAGGGACGTATGGAGCTTTAGCGCCAGAATTTACTGGAGAAGTAGCTTTTGCGACTGGACCTTTCTTACGGTTAACTTTACCTTCTTCGGAAGTTTCTTCGCCTTCTGGTTGGTTAACTGAACCGCTTTGTGCTGGTTGTCCAGATAACTTTTTCATAGGTTCTGAAGCGACACCTTTACCAGTAGGTAATGTTGCTTGAGAAATTTCCTTTGCAGCATCATAGTTGGCATCAGTGGTCTTATGACCTGCGGTTCCTAGGTCAACTTCTTTTTGTCCTGGGGTTGGGGTTAGTTTTTTGCCAGCACCGAAATTTTCCTTTCCAGCAGATTTAACGCTTTGAGTTAAAATTTCAGCAGCTGCTTCTGATAAATTATAATTAGACATTTTTATCTCCTTAGATATACAATTCTTTAAAGTATTTATAAAATTTAATATTTATAACCTATTGATATAGTTTTCAAATATTTGTAAAGCAACCTTTTCAATATCATGTTTAGATGCTTTCCTTATCATTTCTTGGGATTTTTCTAGGTTAGATTTTACCCATTCTCCATTAACCATAATCCATTCTGCTTCTTCCATAATACCATCAACCCAACAAGACATTCCAGAGGGTTGTAATACTGCATCAACGCAAGAAATTGTAAAATCGTCTTGTACAACTTTGATTCCGTTTGCTCCTTCTTTAAGAGAACCTAATGCCCTAGAAGAACAACCAAAAGAAACTCCACCTTCGATTAACGCTTTTAATTCTTTACCAGAAGCGGTTTCTAAAACTTTTGCCTTACCCCAAACGTCATTACCTTCAAATCTTAAATCTGTGATTAGATGTGAGATTTTATTTTCTGAAATTTTAGGGGACTCTTCGTGACCCAAAGTTCCTACTGCTCTATTTTTAGAAACCATTTCTTCGATATACTTTCCTACAGCACTTTCCATAACCGATCTAGGGTACATTCTTCCGTTACGGTTTGGTGTATCCGCTTGCATGAATGGTCCTTGGATATAATAATTTTTGCTACCGTCTTTAGTAGATTCCGTTAACACTTCGAAATCTTCTATGTCTTCTCTTAAAAGTTTCATTTAAATTCTCCTTTTGGGATTCTTGGTTTTGTTAAAAAGTTTTAAATTTTTTCTAATTGAAAGTGCATACCGTCTGGTTTATTCCAATATCCACCCCAAGAGAATCCAACTGTAGTAAAACAATCTACTAATTCTTTTGACATAGTTGGGGGTTTTCCAAACCTATTCCAAGAAGCATTAATGTCGATAGCAATACCCCAAGAATGTAAAGACATAGATTTTGCCCCTCGCTTTGATCTAATATTAAAACATCCATCCCAAGTTTTTACTTGGTCGCTTATTCCTTTTTTTAGGATATTCTCAAAAGCGTTTGTTAATGGGGTAATCATATCTTTATTGCAATAAATCTTTTTGGGTATCGGTCCAATATGCAAATAGTTTGGAACAACCCAAACAGACATATTATTTTCTTTAAATGGGTTCCCGTATTTTTTCCAACAATCTGATGAATTTACCAGAGGCATATCTTACTCCGAAGACATAATTACCAAATTAGTATTTGCACCAATAGAAGTAACGTTTGCTCTATAGTATGCCCAACCAGGAGCAACAGTAATAAAATAAGTATTTCCGCTTGTTGTTGAATGTGTAATCGTGGAGTGAGAAATCCAATGTTCAGTATCCAAAGAAACGTCTATTTTATAAGAAGCGCCTCCAGTACCTGTAACGTAAGATTGGATTACTGCATCACAACCAGTACCTCTTGGTAAAGTTTGTGCTGGTTTTTCTCCTGATTGTCCTGAAACATAACCGTTTAAAGCATAATTATCGATAAATTGTAAATTCGTAATTGCTGGGACTGAAAATGTATTGGCGTTTATAACAGTAACTAAACCCGTTAAAGCGTCGTAACTTGCTCCAGAAGCAAGAGTTACCGTTACATTATTGTGTAATATGTGTCCAGTAGACGTAATAACCACTTTACCATTCGCCCAGTCGTAATTGTATGCTTCTACTGGGAAGAACTGCTTTTGATACTTAACTCTTGAAACTGACATATCTATGTTTCCTTTTTAAATCTATTTACAGAATAATTTAATATTGATAAAAAATGTTTATCTGAACTGAGTATGAATTCCTCAAAATCAGATTTACCTTCTGATATATTTTCATATAGATTTAACATATATTCAGAACATTTTTTATCAATATTCAAAATAGAACCGTCATGAAAATATAACGGTTCTATTTCTTCTATTGTTTTTAGTTTTTCAATAATAGAAAAATCTGATTCAGATAACTCTATTCCATTTTTACCGTAACTCATTGAAAAATATTTTTTAAGTTCTTTTGAAAAATAAAGAGCCACCTTTTGATTTTTAGGGAATGGTTGAATTGCAACCAAACTAAAAAGTATATTCTGTGGTGGCGACTTTATTGTTTTCATTATATCTTATTGACTAATTTTCAATTTTCTCTTAATTTTCTTTTCAGCTCTAGCTAAACCAGTATCCATTTTCTTTTGCGCTTTTTCATTAGCACCCATATCCCATTGGCGTTTATTAACGTAGTTTTGAAGGGTTTCTTTGCTTAGTTCTTGGATATCTTCAATTTCTTCACTATATGATCTATTACTTGCGCGCGAGTAACCACCTAAAGGGTATGATTGTTCCGGTTTTTGTGGGTTTTTCTTCTCTGCTGCTTTTGCTTTTTTTGTTGCAATATTATAAGTTTTTTCGGCTTTTCCTCTTTCTTTTTCGAAAGTGTCCATATCATTAGCTCGCCATGCTTTGGACATTCGTTCCCCTCTCTTACTTGCAGCTCTATACGCTAATTTTGAGGAGATTTCGTCAAGTTCTTCAACTTCTTCGTTGGTCGCTTTCTTAGCGGCATAAAAGGCACCAAGAGCCATTTGAATTCTTTCTTTCTTGGATTTACCTTCAAACTTGGGGTTGTCAGAATGTACAAAATCGTGGATCCACTTTTCGGCTCCATCGGAAACAGATAACTTTTCTTCTAGTTCTTCTGATTCTTTTCTTAATAACTTGAAATCTTGAGAATCTAATTTACCATTTTTATTTTTATCAAGTTTGTGTTGGTCGCCTTTTAGTTTAGTTTCAGCTCTAGCTAAACCAGTATCCATTTTCTTTTGCGCCTTTTCATTAGCACCCATATCCCATTGACGTTTATTA
>Ga0208089_1000244_pt1 | contig 14476 bp, 18 predicted proteins | sample LakMenEpi29Jun12_FD_150744 | JGI IMG/M metagenome (GOLD analysis project Ga0208089, IMG submission 150744) | Freshwater microbial communities from Lake Mendota, WI - 29JUN2012 deep hole epilimnion (SPAdes) | ecosystem: Environmental > Aquatic > Freshwater > Lake > Epilimnion/Euphotic zone ... | reverse complement strand
CCATCAATTTTACCAGACAAAGCAATGTTCAATGCTGGAATTTGCGTTTGAATCACGTCCTTTTCGTTGAAATACTTAGATTTCGAAAGAACAGAAATATCTTTAATAGTGCTGTTCTTTTTAATTTTGTCCATTAAGCTCATACTATACCTCTCAACCAAAAAAATCTTCTAAACTATTTTGCTTTTCCAAAGACCAACCTATTGTATTTACAATAGCTCCCAACGGCTCCAAAAAAACTTTTTCAAACATAAAATTATAGTCTATAAATCGATGTAAGTCAAGTTCTTTAGGTAATTTTTCCGGATATGCTATGACGTTCTCTTTCAAATGGTTTGGAGTCTTCAAATAACAAAATTTAATTTTGTCGCCGTCTTTTATATATTCATATTCAGAGTCTAGGTTTTTATCCCCCAAGAGTTTATTGAATAATATAGAACCTCTTACGTGTATTGGAGTACCTTTTTTATAAATGGTAGTAGAGTCTGTATATTTGTGCAGACCATTAACTCCTCTAGGAAAAGAAATGTCTTCAACAAGCAACCTATTAAAATCAGATCGAAATAGTTCTATTCGTTTTTGTAATGTTTCTTCATCATTATCTAGAATTATCTTTACGCATTCTTTTAGGACGGACCTTACTATAGAAGGAGTAGAAGATTTGACTATTTCCAACCCAGTAACTTTAATTTTTGGCTCAGAATACACCACACCTTCGTTAGAATATACGTTCAGCGCATATCGCTTTTTGGCGACAAACACCCCAGAAGAACAAATTTTCTCTAGTTTATAAGAAATGGAATTTCTAAAAGAATTGACATATTCTCCCAAATTCGAGCAAAAAAGGTCCACTTCTGGTTGAATCTTTTTTGTAATCGACTTATTAAGGAATTCTACTATTTCTTTATTAGAATAATTACTCGGACAAACCTTTTCAACTAACTTCTCAAGAGAAATTAAGATAGAATCAGTATCCATGTATATACAATAATCCTTATTTGATTTCAACAAAGAATTAAGGTATTGATTTGTACGATTTGCAACCCAACGGTTAGATAACTGACCCTCAAGGGTGATACCCTCAGCCATCCTTACATCAAACAACCTGAAATACTTAGTCCCCAAACATCCATATAAACTATTCAAACAAAGTTTTTTTGAATTTTGGAGATTATCATATCTAGAAGATTCGTAAGAAAGTTGTTCAAGTTTCCGTTTTAATTCTTCTGTAGGGGTTTTCTTATACAAAGAAGAAACTTCCTCATATTCTTTTTGAGCAGACAACATTTTCTTTTTATAACTTTGCCTAGCAGCAAACATTTTTTCAACCATCTCAGGAAGAAAACCTTTCTGGTCTGTCCTAAAGAACTGACCGTTAGGGGTTATAGTTACATTATCTTCTTTTAATTTTTCCAAATTGATAGATTCAGAAAGGATAGAATCAACATTTACACCTTTTGAAATAATATTCCTCATATTTTCAGTGTAATCTTGTGGTTCTACTAGAGTTTCTGGAGAAACGTTCTTACCCATAATAATTGAAGGATATAGAGAAGTAGCATCCAAAGAAACCACCCATTTATGTATACCTGTAAGGGGAGGTTTTACATAAGCTCCTTCATACGGTTCATAGTCTTTCGCTTCCATTTGAGGGACTTGAATACCCTTTTTCTTTAGATAATCGTAAACTAGAGCATCCCACATTCTAGTTTGAGTGAAAATGTCTTCTGGATTCGTCTTAGAATCGTAAGATAAAGTTAATCCCATTTCAAATAACTTACACTTTTTATCAAGGAGTTCTATAAGGTTTACGTCTTGTATATTGTACTCGTAAAACTTTTGTTTGTCTTCAACATAAAGTTTATGAAGCGAACCATCATATTCCAACTTGTTTTCGCCAATTTCGGTTTCTGCTATAAAATCCAAACGATAAGATTCCCTTGAATTTCCGCCTGGTTGGAACTTTTTATACAATTCTAAATAATCTATAGAAGAAACCCCAGCAATAGTGTATGTTACTTCTTCTTCATAACCATTAAATTTAGTATTGAACTTTTTGGACCGCTTTTCGTTAATAAACCCCCAAGGCGATAATTTTCTTGTTTCTGGTTCTCCAAGAATTTTATACATTCTGTTAATCATGTAAGGAATGTCAAATCCATTACTATTCCAACCAGAAACTAAGTTTGGATGGTTTATTGTCCAAATTTCAATAAACTTCTTTAACAAGGTCCATTCGTCTTTACATTTGATATATACAACATTATCAGGAGCATTAAATTCGTCGTAACCCAATAGATAAAACTTTTCTTCGCCAAAGAACTTAAAAGCAATAGAAATTATAGGTTGAAACGGATCTTGAGGAGAAGCAAAACCGCCAGCATCTGGATCAGAATTAACTTCAATATCGAACATTGCTATCCTTACTTTCGAGAAGTCCCATTCAACGTCGTTTGGGAATAAGTCAGATATCAAACAATATTCATATTTGGTATTACCATAAACCTTAAAATTCTCGACATTTTCGTATTCTTTAATGAATTCTTTAGACTTTTTTATAGAAGGAAAATTGATTTTCTTTAAGTTTTCTCCATACAAAGTATGGTATGGAGAATTTTCAGAAGTTGGTACATATAACGAAGGTTTGTAAGGAATCTTCATTTGGATTGGTTTACCATTCTTTATTCCTCTATAAAGAATATTATCACCAAATACCTTTGCGTTTAAATAGAAATCCATAATCAATTTAAAATAATATCTTTTGGTGGAACAACAATACCAGAACCAAAAACTGAATTATATTGATTTAAAAAGTCTTCTGCTATATCGCAAGTAAAAACTACATGAGAAAGTTTCACAGAAACCTCTTTATCGTTGCTCATCAATGGGAATGGCATAAACCCGAAACTAGGTTGTCCTCCGCTCCTTGAAGGTATCGCCATCAATTGTACTGGATTTTTTAGTAGAGCAGTTTCACCATTAACGATAAAATCGCAAACAATATCTTCTCCAGTAACCAACCTTACAGACCGTATATTACTCATAATTTACTCCTTAGAAATTTTTACGGACAAAGGGACTTCTTTTTTTGTTGGTATTACTACTACCTTATCCCCCAAATCTCCTTTTAATTTAAACTTAATGTAATCCAAATACTTTTCAGATTCTTCTGATACATCAGCAATTTCAGCATATACTAATACTTTATCATTTTCTGATTTTCTCAGAACTTCAAAATTCAAACCGCTATAAGCAACCAATACAGCATTACCTTTATCCTGTATATATTTAACAAACCCATCGTTTCGGACTGATGACAATCTACTCAAAGACTCTTCTTCACTCAAACCAATAGTATCAACCTTAATAATAAGGATATCTTCCGGTTTAAGGTTCAATTTTTCAAAACCAACACTATATTTTTCTTCCATCATAACACCCGTTCTACTTTAATTCCACATTTTTCTAAAAACTTTAGACCGGAAGGATCTCTATATTCTTGAGAATAATATACTTCTTTTATGCCAGAAGAATATATACCCTTTGAACATTGAATACAAGGAGAATGTGTTATAAACATAACAGCACCAAACCCAGATTCAGAACTTTTTGCCAATTTAGATATGGCATTCATCTCAGCATGAATTGTTTCGTCTTTTGTTTTTAAAGAACCGTCTTCTAGTACATATTCCGCAACATTATCAAACCCAGAAGGAGTTCCATTATATCCAATAGAAATAATTCTGTCTTCTTTAACTATTATGGAACCAACTTTTAATTTTTCAGCATAAGACAATAAAGCGGTTCTTTTAGCTACATCCATATAATATTTAATAAACTTATCTTTCATCAAAGAAGTTATCCCACCTATTCTTAGGGTTAAGACCGTTAGCGCAATGAATAAAATATTGCAAATCTTCCGCAATATCTTGGATATACTTTTTTGGTGTTGATTCTTTATTTGCAATAATTGAAAGAACTTCAGAAGCGATTTTATAGAAAGCAATATCGTCTTTTGCTATTTCAAATTCTGCGCTATAATCAGAGTCTAAACATTCCATCCTATCATAAGCAATTTTTCTTCCTTCGCTCTTGATGAATTTATCGTGATTACACCTAAATGCCCAACCGCACCTAACGAAAGTTTTATCTTCTTTATCAACCAAATCGGAAACAATAGTTATATCCCTCTTTTTCCAATCGTTGCGTACATACAAATACTTACATTTTGACATTTTAACCTCACTCATTTGAAATTTTAGACATCATTTCTTTCAGCATATAATGCAAAGTTTTATCCGAAGGTAATTTTTTCACCCCAATAAAAACCTTTCCATCAATAACCTTTTCTGGAAAATCTTTAGAAGTATAATACAAGTCGGAATTTATCTTACTTTTCACCTTTACCAAAGGCGCTGGATTTCTTTTCATTTTCGACATAAAACCCTCCAAAAAATATATTATAATAAAAATATCAGAAAAAGTAAAGGGGGTTAAAAACCCCCTTTAATATCATTTAGATTTTTCTATCAAAAGGGTTTTGTCACATCCAATTGGAATTTTTTTTGGTTTCTTTTCTTCTGGAATTACATTTTCAATTTGAATCTTCAAAATTCCATTAACAATATCTGCCGAACGAACAACAGACAAATCGCTTAATGTATAAACGTGCTTGAAGTCTCTATTTGCTAGACCATGATGTAAATATACTGGTTCTACTTCTGGTTTTTTAGCGACACCAAAAACAATAAGTTTATTTTGAGAAGTTTCCACCCCAATATCATCAGCAGAAAAACCAGCTACAGCAATTTGTATTTCGTAGTTGTATTCGTCTAGTTTTAGGATAGAATAAGGGGGATAAGAGGGCGCTTTTGTGTTACCAAAAAGCTTGTCCATTTCTTCCATTGTTGAAAATAACCGATCAAATCCAACGGTCATCGGAAGAATATTTTTACCATATGCGTAAGTCATAGTTTTCTCCTTTTAAAAAAGCAAGAGTTAATAAAATTTGCTTCCCCGAAGGCAAAGCAATTGCTGGTTCCGCCGCCAGCATCCCTTTTTCGTATGGATCGGTTACATTATACGCTTTCTTTTATTTTAATTCGCTTTAAGCCCCGAACATTTTTATTTATATAACCTAATTAACTTTTCTAGAACCTATAGAATATTTATGTTCTAACTTCCAATCAAATTTCTCTTTATGCGACAAAACTTTTATTTGGCTCATATCTAAAACTTTATCGCCTATAATGCTGTTACCAATAACTTTTACTAAATCCCAATCTTGGAGTAATAAAGTTATAGTATTCCTTCTAGCTATATCCGTTTCAGAAATGTCTGAAGTTCTTCCATCCAACATAAAAAGTTCTTTAAAATGGAGAATATGATAAAACCCCTGTTTATGTAAAATGTGACAACTTTGCCACAAAGTTTTTTCTTTTCTTGATGCAATACCTATTCTAGTTAGAGTTTCTCGAACTTTTAGAAAAGATTCTTCATCAGATAACTTTACAGGAACTCCATACCCTTTAAATAATTCCATAGACATAAAATAATTCTCCAAAATTGATATATGTAGAATTATTTATTATTTTTGAACCTTCCGCCTTTATCCAACTTTTCTGTAATATACTCCAAATCAGATTTAGATAATAGCGGAAAAACTTGTTCTGCTTGTTTGGTAGAATAAGAATAATACTCTTTAATTAATTGTATATCTTTGGACTCGTTATACTTCATCCATTTCTGATATTTCCTCTTATATTTTCTTATAGAATGAAATAGATAATCGTATTGCAACTTTTTATCTAAAAAATGTCTCCTATTCATTTCGTTAGCATAAAGAATTGTGTCTATATGCGCCGAAAGGGATTTATTCACCATAAATCCCGAATAAACCTTTTCGTCTTCTTCATTTGTCAATTGGTATTCTTTACTTTCAAGAATTGAAGGAATTATTTCTTTGAATAGATCTTTATTTTGCATTTTATTTTCTCATTATATATAAATAAATAAATAAATGTAGGTCGCGATATAACCAGTATCCACCTACTCTAAATCTTAAACTTTAACATAGGAGACTCAGCATGAGTATTTATATTCCATCTTCTAAGTTCATAAGAAATAAAAATCTCAGATGAACTCGCATTCCATCATAACTTCTACCATAAACGCAAGAAGGTTAATTTCTTGATCGCTACAAAAACCGGATTGATATTGATATTTCGCAATAACCAAAACCATTTGGGGGATGGATTGAGGCTTTAGAAAATCATACATACCATCATATATTTTTCTATAGATTGAAACTGGATCGTTATGTACGTTATTGACTACCCATTCTCTAACTTTACCGAAATCCTTTTCTTTAAGACTTTTAATTAGGTCTTTTAGTTGAATTTCTCCGACTTGAGATAATATCCCCGCGTCGATTTGTCCATTTACGGAATATCTTTGTAGTTCGTTTAATACCCTTCTGTTATCAGGATACCATTTTGTGATAAAAGAAGCAACAGATTCTTTATCGTATGCAACATTTTCGTTATCTAAAATTTCACAAACACGTTTAAAGAATTGTGTAATTAACTTTTTCTTTTCTGTTTTATTGATTACAAAATTAACAACAGCACATCTTGAGTGGATGGGTTGGATAATCTTATTTGCGTAATTACAAGTTAAAATAAAAGTACAATTCTTAGAAAAAGTCTCTAAAAAATTTCTAAATGCAGATTGAAAGTTATTTGTTGCAGCATCAAACTCGTCTAAGATTACTACCTTACGCCCACCAGAAAGAGAAACTGAAGAAGCGTAATTGGATATCTTATTTCTAAGAGTGTCAATACCATTTTCATCAGAAGCGTTAATGAACAAATAATCACAACCAACTTCATTGCACAACGCTTTTGCTACTGTAGTTTTACCCGTCCCAGCACCCCCAACCAACAATAGGTTGGGGATTTCTTTACGATCCACATAAGTTTGGAAAGTTTTCTTAATACCATCAGGAAGAATACAATCGTCAATGTTAGTTGGGCGATACTTTTCTACAAACAAAAACTGTTCGTTACTCATCATATAAATTTCACTCTCAAAAAAGATTAAACCAAATCTTCTACTTTCTTCACAATACCTTCGTATAACGCTTCAAATTCTTCTTGTTCTGCGATAACTTCGCTGTAATTTCTCTTATGATACGTTGTTGCCATTTTGCGGATCAACTTCTTTGGAATCTTCAATTCTTCATAAAGATGATTAATCAATTCCTTCATAGTATCTCTTTGTGCTTCTTGCATCGTCATCACGTCGCTCATTTCGCGCAAACCTTTCTTTAAAGTATCTAATTCGGATTCAGTAAATGTCCCAAAAGCAGAAACAATAGTTGTACTCATAATATAATACCCTCGAATTAATTGTAAGAAGAAGAAGTTTCCAAAGTTACAAAATATACCAAACCCTTATTAGGATCGTTAAATTTCGCAATACCCTTTGATGAAATTTCTACGTTGTAGTTTCCAGGCATCATTTTAAGGTTTTCAGTCTTAAAAATCAGCTTAAAACTTTTGCCGCCAGAATCAACGCCATTAAGTTCTAAGTTTTGTGTTGATGCAGAATCGTCGTTTGCATCAAAAGTAAGCAAACTCACTACAGTTCCATCGCTAACCACAGCGACATGAGGGGAACCAAGGACGTTAGCAGAACGAAGAATCCAATTAAAATCCTCTTCCGAAAACGAAAACTCAACGTCCACCGAAGGCAAGTTGGGTCTTTTGTCTGGAGCTACAACAATCATAGAAGGATCAGTAAAGCGATACTTGACCTTAGAACGACCACCAACACCCTTTACAACAACATGTTTATCATCAAATTCTAATTCCGCTCCATCTTTGAAAAGAGAAATAACCGAAAGAAAGTTATTCAAATCGTAAATTCCAAAATCTTGAGGAATGGTTTCTGATATTTGAGCATCAGCTAGAATATTTTTCTGCGGGGATACCGTAGAAAGTATACTTCCTTGTTTAAAGAAAATACCAGTATTGATAGACGAAAAGTTCTTCAATACAGTTAAAGTTTCATTAGATAATTTCATTTTTTACCTCTATACATAATTTAAATTTCAACGACCAACGCTTTTGTAAGCACTTGTAGATACTACTGACGAAATTTCTGTTTCTTCCTCCCACATTTCTATTCTTCTGTTTAAAGAAACAATTGCTTCTTTAACATCTTTTTGGAGATCTTTATGACCTCGATTTCCAGCAACCAACAATTTCTTTACAGCATGCTGAATTGCTGGATCGACGACTTCAAAAAGTTCCAAAACCCTATAAACGTCAATATATTCGTATGGAACTTTTTTATAATAATGATTGTATTCTTTATCCATTATACCACTAATATCAAATAAAGTAAATTACAATTCGCCCAAATTTTGAGCAATGGCTGGGAGATTGCCAGTGAAGATGTAACTTCCAACATGAGACAAACTCATCCAAGGACATAACCAAACTTCAATACCAATTTTCCGACATTGCTGACAGAAATAATAATCTTCGGACAAATATCTCTTAGTATCTTCGTCGATATGACAATCGAAAAATGCAGTAATTTCTCTAGAACCATCAAAATTTGCTTGACCCACATGATCCGGACGATACTTTTGCTGCGGATAAGCGTCTTCAAATTTCTTTAAAGCTTCTCTAGAAATCATCATAAAGCCTGTTCCAGTTTCTAAAACCGATAAAGGTTCTGTAATAGAAAATTTATTAGTACCTTTTGCTGGATTAAATACCATTGAACCCGTCAACTTAGAATATTCTTCTACAGGAAGGTTTGGATTCTTTTTAATCGCTTTGTGTAGTTGACCCCATTCAATACTCTTTTTTGGATACGGACCACCAATAATTTCCTTATCTAAAGCAAGCATTGCTACAATATCTTGAGGGTTAAACGCAACATCAGCATCGATGAACATGAGGTGCGTACAATCAGAACGATTATAAAATTCGTCTGTTAGATAATTTCTTGCCCTTTGAATAAGGGATTCATTAAATAGAAAACTGAATTTGACTTCTACCCCATAATTACCCATTAACGCTTGCAAATCGAGCATAGATTTTGCTGTCATACCACAACACATACCGCCATACATTGGCATAGCAACGAACAATTTCTTTTTTGATAATTCTTCTCTAGAAATTTTAATTTCCATAATTTACCTCATTATTATTAAATTTTTTCACCAACCAAAAACCCACGCAACCTTACAAACCTAGGAAACCTTAAAGAATAAGTTCCTTCTTGATTTTGAGTTATTGCATCACATTTAATTTCTGCAATTTTGCCGATGATTTGAGTTTTATTGCTCCAATATTGGATTCTTTCTTCGTCTGTCAACCCAGACCCAACATTCACAAATATCTCTTTATTTCCGTCAAACCCTCTACAGATTAATGCTCCCAACATTCCTTCATATTTATCTTTCCCTTCTTCCAACCCTATAACTTCTAAGTCTACTGTCATTACAGGTTTAAGTTTTAACCAAGCGGTAGACCTCTTACATTCATACGGAGCTTGGGGGTCTTTGATCATTATACCCTCATAACCTTCTTCAATCGCCTTCCTATTGATTTCTTCAAAATGGGTCTTTCCAATTTCTGTATCTAAGTCTACAATTTCATATTGTAATACCTTTACGTTAGAAAGTAAAGTTCTGTTAGTATCATACCATTTATGTAAATTTTCCGTTCTGTATATTTGTTTCTCCAAACGAACGCCAAATATAAAATCAGATAACGGGATCATATCGAAAATATAAAGATTGGCGTCAGAAGTATTTACGTTTTCTTTTCTATAGAATTGCGTCATCAAATCTTGAAAAGAAGAAGACATAATTTCTCCATCAAAAACCATAGGTTCACTAACAGTTTTTGCAACCAAAGAAAATTGATCTTTTATCAAATTAAAATTTAATATTTCTTTTCCGTTCCTTGAAAATTGTTGTACCCTTCCGTCAGGATAGACTAGAGTTAATACTCTAGAACCGTCCAATTTACATTCTATGATTTTTTTACCGAAAAGTTTTGAATCGTGCTGTTTTGAATCAAACGCTAGTTGACAAGAAAATACAGGAACTTTATACTTTTCGACCTTAACCTTTTTCGCACAATTATTGATAGTGGTTTCCGAAACGCCACATTTCAAATCTTTCAACAAGATCCTACGATACCAATTATTCCAAGTATGATGAGAAGTTTTATTACAAATCTCTAATAAAAGATCTTTTGCAGCATTTCCAGTAATTTCTCTTTTAATTAGTTTTTCTATATAAAGTTCAAATTCTGAAAACTTTATATGATCTACATCTACCTCTGATTCATCTTTATATGGAATAGTTTTTTCATTTACTCCAAATGTGATTAACCTATCGCAAGCGTATTTAACGCCGTTAAAAAATTCAACGTTATCAGCAGCCATTTCTCTAATAATAACAGACTCTTTAAATAATCTGCTATTGTCAGATTCCAATTCAATAATAATATCTGCAGGGGTTTTCAATTAAAATCTCCTAGACCCAACTAACTCTTTCGCAAAACTTTTGATTTTCTTTTCTCTACCCCTTTTCGCCATCTTTAGCGCAAGAGGTTTTGCGACCATATCAAAAGTTACACCGTTTAAATGATCCAATTCATGCAAGACTACCCTTGCAGAAATGCCGTCCAATTTCAAATTTACATAATCTCCAACCTCATTTTGGAATTTAACAACCAAACTCTTAGGTCTGGTTATACTCAAAAACAAAAAGGGAAATGACAAACAACCCTCTTCCAAATGAACCTTTTCTTCAGAAACTTCAACCAGTTCTGGGTTATACATTGCGAAATAATTATCACCAGCCCCCATAACTAATACCCTATGGGGTAAACCGCATTGAGGTGCTGCTAGACCGAATGCCCTATTAACCTTTAAAGTTTCAATAAGACGACCAGTCAATTCTTTCGTATCAATCCCAGAAGAAAAATCAAACTTCGGAGTTTTTTGTTTTAAAACGGGGTTGTCTTCAACAACCAACTCAAACCTCTCGTAAACGATCTTTTCTGCTGTTGGCAACGACGTGTTTATTGTAATCATTTCGCTCATAGAGTATTTTACCTCATTTCTTGCATTCTAGTAAAGTTTTTCTTTTTTTCAAATTTTAACGTCCTATCGAACTTGTCTCCTAATTGATCTCCCCTATGAGAAATAACAACTATATTTGTATTATTATCCAAAGAATCTATTAGATCAAAAAATTGATCTGCCCCTTCCAAATCCAAAGAACCATCTAATATTTCATCCATGATTAAAAGATTGGTATTAACAGAATTTTTCATTTTGGCTATTTGGCGAAAAGAAAATAATATTGAAAGATCTATTCTTAGTTTTTCTCCTTCAGAAAAGTTCTCATATTTAAATTCGTCCCTATATCTACTTTTGATAACCTCTTCAAAATTTTCATTAATGTTAAAATTAACAAAAAAGTTGAGTTTTGATAGATAAGTGTTTATCAGTTTATTCATTATAGGAAGGTATTGTTTAATGATCCTAGTCTTAATACCTCCATCTTTAAGCAAAACCGAAGAAAAATCGTAGTATCTTTTAGTTTCTGTTAATTCTTCTTTAACAACCTCATATTTAGATAGTTCTCCAAACAAAGAATTTAACCTTTCATTATTTTCTTCGAAATTATCAAAAGTTTCTGAAATTTGATTTATTTGTACTAATTCTTTTTTGATGTAATTTTGAATGGCTATAATAGAAGCATTTATCCTAACAATTTCAGATTGATGCTCTTGTATATGGTTATTAATATTTTTAATTTCCAATAACCTTTGTTCTAACGAAACGACATCAGAAGAAAGTTTCTCCAAACCAGTATTAAATTCTTCAAGCTTAATTCTATTACCAGTTAGTTGTTTTTCTTTATGTTCTTGATCTATTGATTGTTTACAAGTCGGGCAACTATCGTTAATTTCATAAAATTCAGAATCTTTCTTCAACTTCTTTAAATTTGTTTCTATTTTAGATTCTATAGAAATCAATTTATTTCTTTTAGTTTCCACGGAAGTTTTGTCTTTGATTTTATTCTCAAGAACTGATATATGTTTCTGAATAAGTTCTATATCTTTTTGAGATTTTTCTATTTGTATGTTCGATTTATCTATCTCTTCTAATTTTTGTTTTATTTGCTCTTTTGTTTTATCTTTATGTTCTTGTATATTCTGTTTCTGTAAATCTATTTTTTCTTTTGTTAGGTCAATATTATAGTTTTGTGTTGCTAGGTCTTCTTTCAACTTTGAAGCTTTGTCCTTTAGGAGAACGTTCATAGTAGAGAAAATCTGAATATCCAACAATTCTTCAATAATCGCCCTACGATCAGAAGCAGACATACTCATAAACGGAGTATATCTAGCGGAACCCAATATTACAACATTAATAAAGGATTTGTAATTAGTTTTCAAAATATACTTTTCAAGGTATTCTTGATAGTCTTTTGTTTTGGCATCTTGGTTTATCAGAACACCATTTTGGTATATTTCAAAAATTCCAGGTTTTATACCACGGACAACTTTATAATTCCTACTTCCTATAGAAAATTCTAATTCTACCAACAGACCGGATTTATTAATACTGTTTACAATATTGGGTTTATTAGTCTTACGAAAAGGTTTTCCGTAGAGAGCAAATACAATAGAATCGAGCATACAAGAACTCTTGGACGCTCCATTCTTACCAATAACTAAAGTCTTTTTGTGTGTGTCCAAGTTTATCTCTACTGGGCTATTACCAACAGAGAAAAAGTTGCGCATTGTTACTTTTTTAAAAATTATCATATTGTATCTAGGGATAACGCTTCATTATATAGAGAACTTAGAATACCTTTAAGTTTGTTGGATTCTAAATCTTTTGTTTTAATATTGTCAACAAACTTCGCCAATATCGTCATAGTGTCTTCGGTTTCATCAATATCGTTTAATTCTTCATTCAATACCTCTGAAATTTCTTCTATTATAACTAAATCTATGGGGTTGATTTTATATAAGCTATCTACATATAAATCAAACAAGTATGGGTTTTCTTTATTTTTTACTACAACCTTAATATAAGAATTAGTATATCTTTCTAATTCAAAATTCTCTATATTAGATTTAATTTCTTCTTCTTTCAATAAATCGTCATAATACAATTTATTAAACATTTTATAAGGATTTTGGATGAATTCTAATTCTCTAGAATTTAAATCAAAAATATGGAACCCTTTGGGGTCAGAATCATCGTGCCAAGTTAATTCATATGGAGTGCCGACATAATATATATTTCCTCTATTAGACCTATGATGGTAATGCCCAGTCATTACAAATTCAAATTTATCAAACAGTTCCGGAGACATACCATCATCGCAAAGAATACCTTTATGCATAGCAAAATCTCTGAGTTCTAAATGTCCAAAACAAATATCAGACTTACTATCTCTAATTACATTAAAACATTCGTCGTAATTATCTTTACATATCCAAGGAATAATAGTTATTGGAACGTCGTTTAGTTCTATTTGTTTAGGTTTGTCTACAATAGTAACGTTTCCGTATTCTTTAATGAGAAGGTTTTGAGAATTTACCTCTATATTATCGCGATAAAATGAATCGTGATTACCAACTAAGGTTATTAACCTAATGTCTAATTCTTCAAATTTATCAAAGAAATATTTTTTACATTCTGACAACCCCTGCAAATGTGCGTTTTTTCTATTGTCGAAAAGGTCTCCGCTTTGTATTACCGTTTTAATATTATTGTTAATTAAATATGGAAAAAATACGTTTTCGTAAAACCGTTCAAAATAATTATTAAAAGATTTAGACCCATTACGAACCAGAAAATGGGTATCTCCAAGAATTGCTATTTTCATACATTATTGTGCCATTATTTGTTCTATTTGATTAAAGTCAATAGTTTCATATTGCATAAGCATTTCTGCCATAATTTCAACTTTTGACCAATGTTTCTTCAAAATCCTTTCAGCAGACTTATAATTCTTATTGATAATCGCTTGGATCTCTTTTTGGACTAATGTTGTAATTTCTTCCATCCCTTGTTTGAACTGAGGACCACCACCAAAACCATTACCTTCATCAACAAATTTAATAGGAGGAAGCTTTTTACTCATACCCCATTCGGTAATCATCTTTGTTGCTATAGCCGTCGCTCTCTCAATATCGTTAGAAGCGCCAGTAGTAATAGATTCATAACCTGCATATAACTCTTCTGCTATCCTACCGCCATATAAAGAAGAGATTTGACTTTCTAATTTAGTTTTAGACATAGAAACAGAATCTCTTTCTGGTAAAAACATAGTAATACCTAACGCTCTTCCTCTAGGCACAATAGAAACTTTATATATTGGGTCGTGTTCTTTACAGTAGTATCCTACCACTGCATGCCC
>Ga0208089_1000241_pt1 | contig 14491 bp, 10 predicted proteins | sample LakMenEpi29Jun12_FD_150744 | JGI IMG/M metagenome (GOLD analysis project Ga0208089, IMG submission 150744) | Freshwater microbial communities from Lake Mendota, WI - 29JUN2012 deep hole epilimnion (SPAdes) | ecosystem: Environmental > Aquatic > Freshwater > Lake > Epilimnion/Euphotic zone ... | reverse complement strand
TACGAAAGACGACCGTAGCAGCGGGGGAGCGCGGCGGAATCACGCAGCACCTCGGCGCGAGTCTGGTGAAGCGCGGGGATCGAAGCATCCTCTTCCTTGACACTCCTGGTCACGAAGCATTCACTGCTATGCGGGCCCGTGGTGCACGTGTCACAGACATCGCCATAATTGTGGTGGCCGCGGATGACGGGGTGATGCCTCAGACAAAAGAGGCGATCAGCCACGCCCGCGCAGCAAACGTGCCGATCATCGTTGCCATGAATAAGGTGGACAAGCCGGATGCGAATCCAGAACGAGTGAAGAGCGATCTTGCTGAAGCGAACGTGCTCGTTGAGGCGTACGGCGGTGATATTCCGATGGTCGCAGTCTCCGCAAAGACGGGGGTCGGCCTTGACGACTTGCTGGACATGGTCCTTCTCGTCGCAGACCTCGGTGACTACAAGGCGGATCCGTCACGCCCCGCAATTGGTACGGTGATCGAGGCGCAACGCGATAAGGGGCGTGGTCCAATCGCAACGGTGATCGTGCAGACTGGGACCCTGCGTATTGGTGATGCGGTTGTCGCAGGGGCGATCTCAGGGAAGGTCCGCGCTCTTGAGACCACGGACGGCGCACGCGTGAAGCTATCCGGTCCGTCCACCGCTGTCGTCATCTCTGGCCTCCCCGAGGTCCCCTCAAGCGGGGACATCTTCCGGGTCGCCGCCGATGAGCGAGAGGCACGCGACCTCGCTGAGACCGCCAAGAACGAAGCGACAGCTGCGCGCGATGGCGGCGGCAGGGCGACCATGGAAGAGCTCTACCGACGCATCCAGTCAGGGGCCGGGAAAGAGGTCCGCGTCATCTTGAAGTCAGATGTAGCCGGCTCACTTGGCGCCATTGAACATCAGTTGGAGAAGCTGCAAAGCGACGAGGTGCGCATCAATGTGCTCATGTCGGCCGCCGGTGAGATCACCGAAAACGACATCCTCCTCGCATCTGCATCAGACGCGATTGTTCTCGGCTTCACCACGACGCTCACTCCGGGCGCCCGCCGCATGGCGGACACCGAAAAGGTTGATGTCAGGCTCTACGAGATCATTTATGAACTTGCCGACGATATGAAGGCGGCAATCGAGGGGATGCTCGACCCCGAGAAGTCGGAGGTCGTTGAAGGTCGCGCGGAGGTGAAGCAGCTCTTCCCAGGAAAGGGCTTCGTGATTGCTGGTTGCGTTGTTCGCGAGGGACGCGTGACGCGTGGGTCTAAGGTTCGCCTGATGCGCGGCGGAACCGCTGTTGCCACAGATGTTGTGGAGTCGCTACGGAGATTCCGCGACGATGTGCGCGAAGTGAAAGAGGGTCAAGAGTGTGGCATTGGTCTCGGGCCAACGATCACTATCCAAGAGGGCGACATCTTGGAGATCGTTGGGGAGCAGTCGACTCGTAGGACGCTCTAATGACGGAACGGATGCCACGCGTTGACGAACTTCTCCGAGAAGAGATCAGCACGCATATCTCTCGTTCGATTAGCGATCCGCGTTTGGGCTTCGTGACGGTCATTGGCGTTGAGACATCGCCCGATCTGCGCCACGCGAAGGTGTTCATCAGCACGATCGGTACGGAGGAGCAACGTGCGGCCTCTCTGGCGGCACTGCGAAGCGCGACGCCGTACTTGCGCACGGTCATCTCAAAAGGCCTCCGTATTCGGCGCGTTCCAGCGTTGCACTTTGAACTTGATGCCGCGGGTGAGCGTGGCAGCCGAATCCAGCAACTACTCGGAAGCATTGAACGAGGTGATGATCCGCTCGATGATCTTGCTCCGCTCCCGAGCCCTAGCGCACCTCGACAGACAGGGGAGGGCTCATGACGCTGCTGACCCGAACATCGGCTCTTCACGCGGAGGCGAGCGCAGCAGTACCAGCCGAACTGTTGCAACTGCTGCAAACCACAAAACGGATCTGGGTGATCCCACATGAACGACCTGACGCAGATGCGCTCGGAGCGGCGCTAGGGCTCCAGTCAATTCTGACGCAGCGAGGAGCTGAGGTTGCGGTCTTCTGTGCAGACGCTCCGGCGAAGGTCTATGACGTGATCCCAACGATCGATCGTGTTCTCACTTCGCCGCCTGAGTGGACTCCTGATGCGGTAATTCTCGTCGACTGTGGCGAGGCACGTCGTGCCGGACGCGCAGGCGCGCTCATGGAGGCGTTGCCGAGTAGTGTGACCCGAGCAACCATTGACCACCACGTCTCGAACAGCAGCACCTCACCGCTGCAGTGGATTGACCCAACGGCTGCAGCAACATGCGAGATGATCACGCTGATTGCCGTGGCGCTTGGATCTGATCTCGCTGCCGAGGAGGGTCGTCTCGCCGCCACACTCGCCGCAGGAATCATCATGGACACCGCAACCTTCCAGCACAGCAACACGACCCCTCGGACACTTCAAGTGGCGGGTCTCCTGCTTGAGGCTGGTGCGCCAATCAGTGAGATCTCCCGGCGCCTTTATCGCTCCAAGCCGGCGACACAGGTGCGTCTCCACGCGCGCGTGCTCGATCGCATTGAAACTTCAGATGGCGGACTAACCGTTTGGGCCGCTGTCTTGAACTCAGACCTGCAGCAGACCAACGCACAGCCAGAGGAGACCGAAGGGATCGTTGATACGCTCGCTCAGATTAATGAAGCGGATGTCGCACTCTTCTTCAAAGAGGAGGGAGCTGATTCCACGCGCCTCTCCATTAGGACAAAGGAGCAGGGCCTCGATGCCACCAAGATTGCCGCGCTCTTTCAAGGTGGCGGGCACGCGCGTGCGGCCGGGGCGAGTATTGCGGCCCCACTTGATGATGCAGTCGCAGCCGTACTTCGCGCTGTCACCTCACTTCGTACGGGGCGCGGTACCGAGTCCTAGCAATGGCACGTCGACGTCCAAGTACCCCTGGCATTGACGGCATTCTTCTCGTTGACAAGGCGAATGGCCCAACGAGTCACGATGTGGTGGCGAAGGTGCGTCGTATTGCAGGTCAGCCGCGGATTGGTCATGGCGGCACACTTGATCCGTTTGCCACCGGCCTTCTGGTGCTCGTCCTTGGACGCGCAACACGCCTCGCCGCCCTGCATCAGGGAGGAGCGAAACGCTACGAGGCAACATTCTCGTTCGGCGGCGCAACCACGACCGACGACCTCGACGGCGAACTGATTAGAGGCGCTACGACACGCGCGACGCGTGATCAAGTTGAAGAGCTGCTGCCACGCTTTCGCGGCGCGCTTGAACAGGTTCCCCCGATTCACTCCGCGAAGCGCACTGATGGCGTGCGTGCCTATGAGCGTGCACGCGCGGGAGAGGTGGTCAATCTTGCCCCCCGCACCGTTGAGATCACCCGCTTTGAGGTGACGTCATGGGACGAGAGTCACCCTGAAGAACCTCTGATGGATGCTCAGCTGGATGTCAGCTCAGGGACGTATATTCGTGCGATCGCACGCGATCTTGGCGCAGCAGTGGGGAGTGGTGCTCACCTGGTTGCACTGCGGCGGATCGGATCTGGTCCGTTCAACGTTGCGCAGGCACACCCAATGTCGGCGATCGCTGAAGCGGCGCTTGCGGGACGACTCTCTGAGTTGCTCCTGCCACTCGATGCAGGCATCGAAACTATTCCACGCGTTGATCTGAACGAAGAGGCGACGCTTCTCTTGCGCGACGGCGCTGCGATCTCGGCACAACTGTGTGGGACCGCTGTAGAGAGCATCCAAATAGGTGAGCAGGTTCGCCTGATGGTTGCGGACCAACTTGCCGCTCTTGGGCGGCGCACGGACGCTGGCGTGCAGCCGGAACGCGTCTTCATCACCCCAAATGCAACGCCACCAGGGAGACGGCATCCAGTGGAGGCAGGGTGAGCCTTAACCAGGTGGCGAGCGAATCACGCCTTCTCGGATGGGAAGAGCTTGAGGGTGCGTCGCTCGCTGGTGCGCGAGAGGATGGCGCCGTTCTCACGATTGGAATCTTTGATGGCTTACACCGAGGACATCAGCGCATCCTGGCTGCTGCTGAGCGCCTCGCTGCGTCTGCAGGGCTTCATCGAATCCACATCGGATTTGACCCACACCCCGATCTTCTCCTCCGCGGAGTTGCGCCGCTCCGGCTCCTTGATCCCATCGAGCTTGAGATGCGATTCGCATCTGCAGGCGTTGAACAATGGTGCGACCTCCCGTTTGACGCAGAGATGCGCGACACAGAGTGGGAGCCCTTCCTTGCACGCCTGGTCGCTGCAACGGGGGCACGGAGCATTGTGCTCTCGCCAGAGAGCGCGCTTGGGCGCGGCAGAGAGGGGCGCCTCGAGAGGATTCGCTCCTGGGGGGCTGCTCGCGGAATTCAGGTACACCCGGTTGCGGAGGCGCGCGCGGAGGGAGCCCCAATTCGGAGCACGACGATTCGTGCAGCGATAGCGGCTGGGGAACTCTCCGGGGCCGCCCGGGCACTCGGCCGACCGCATGCGATCACGGCACAGCGCACCCCAGGCAGCCTCGATCTGCAGGTTGAAGGGGAGGGCTTCGCCCTCCCGCCAGCAGGGGAGTACGAGATCCGGATCGGCGTGGCAGCCCACCGCTCGGGCCGCCTCCCCCTCACAGGGCGGGTAGCCCGCGCTCGCTTTGACCCTGCGGAGCGGACCCTTAGCCTTGACCGTACTGCCACCGAGCAACTTCCTGAGGGGGTCACTCGGCTGCGCGCAGCCCTGCTGAGGCGGCTCGCTGGACGGAGTGGGCGCTGATTGCTACGCTCCGTGCATCCAAGAGATGTGAAATGAGATGGGGTGGGCCTTGGAGCCCCCCAGACAGGAGAGAGAGACCTTGCCACTAGATCGAACAACGACCGAGCGAATCGTCGCTGCAAATGGGCGACACGCTCAGGACACCGGCTCTGCCGAGGTCCAAATCGCACTCCTCACGGAGCGCATTGAGGGGCTCACTGGGCACCTTCAGACATTCAAGCAGGACAATCACTCGCGCCGTGGGCTCTTGAAGCTCGTCGGCCAGCGACGTCGCCTGCTGACTTTCCTACGACGCGAGGATGTGGCTCGACACGCCGCACTCACCGAGAAGCTCGGCCTTCGTCGCTAACCCCCGCTCAGCACCGCTGAGCAACTAGATCGGCCGGGCGCCATGTGGGCGCGGCCTGAAGAGGAGCAACATGGAAATCACAACCGTATCCGCCGAGTTTGGCGGCCAGACACTCACCATTGAGACGGGACGAATGGCTCGCCTTGCAGGCGGCGCCGTGACGGTTCGCTACGGCGACACGGTCGTTCTCGGCACCGCAAATCGAAGCGACCCACGGCCGGGCCTCGACTTCTTCCCGCTCACGATTGAATTTGAAGAGCGCATGTATGCGGCGGGGAAGATTCCTGGCGGCTACATCAAGCGCGAAGGGAAGGCTTCAGAGAACGCAACGCTCTCTGCTCGACTTACCGACCGACCGATTCGACCACTCTTCCCTGAGGGCTACAAGGACGACGTCCAGGTGGTCATCACGGTACTGAGCGCGGATCAGGAGAACGATCCGGACATCCTCGGGACAATCGCTGCATCAGCGGCGCTCACGATCTCGGAGATTCCATTCCTTGGGCCAATTGGTGCCGTTCGCGTTGGCCTTGTCGACGACAAGTTCATCTTGAACCCAACCTTTGAGCAGCTTGAGGCGAGCGATCTTGACCTTGTGGTCTCCGGCACAGCCGACGCGATCATGATGGTCGAGGCTGGTGCGAACCTAATCAACGAAGCAAAGATGGCCGAGGCAATTGAGTTTGGTCACGATGCCATCAAGGCGCTGATCTCCCTTCAGGAACAGCTCCGTGCAAAGGTAGGGAAGGCAAAGCGCGTTCCATACATTGAGCCTGGCGTCGATAGTGTCCTCACCTTCGCAGAGGCCGCTGCAAACGGCGGTACATTCGTCGTGGTTGATACGGAGACCACCGGACTAGATTCGAAGCTTTCGGATCTCGTTGAGGTTGCTGCCGTGAAGATCAAGGGTGGCAAGATCACCGACCGTTGGAGCACGCTCGTCAATGCCGGCAACCCAATCGTGGGCGCACAGATGCACGGCATCACCACGGCTGACCTGAAGAAGGGGATCGCGCCAAAGGAGGCGGCCGAGAAGTTTGCCGACTTCGCAAAGGGAGCAATCCTTGTTGGGCATAACCTTGGCTTCGATGTCTCTTTCCTTGACGAAGCGCTCGGCAAGGGCCGCAGCTTCGCCACGGAGCAGGGACAGTACCTCGATACGTTTGTCCTCTTCCGTGAAGCGTACCCAGAGAGCGAGTCGTTCAAGCTCGGCGATCTGGCGCGCATCTACGGCGTAGCGACGGCCCCAACGCACCGCGCAGGGACCGATGCAGAGGCAACCGCAGAGCTACTCCTCCTCCTCGCCGCAGAGCTCCCAGAGCGACTCGCCACCCTCAAGGAGGGGATCAGCGACTCGATCCGTGCGGCCCGTAGCGGGAAGGGCGAACCGAAGGCGCTCCTCGAAGCGGCACGTCGCAAGGCGCGCCTTGGGAAGAACCTCTTCGGCTACATGCATAAGAAGACCGGTCGCGCCCTCACGATGAAGGAGGGGATCCGCATTGACGGCCGAAAGGTGGATCAGATCCGCCCGATCACCGTTGAGGTTGGACTTCTTCCACGTGCCCACGGCACGGGACTCTTCACGCGCGGCGAAACGCAGGCGCTCAGCATTGCAACACTCGGCCCGATCGCCCAGGCCCAGCGCCTTGATACGATCTCGCCGGTTGCCACGAAGCGTTATCTGCATCACTACAACATGCCGCCATACAGCACTGGTGAGAACAAGCCGATGCGTGGACCTGGTCGCCGAGAGATCGGACACGGAGCACTCGCTGAGCGAGCGCTCCTCCCAGTTCTTCCATCCGCGGAAGAGTTCCCATACACAATTCGCGTTGTCTCAGAGTGCGTAACCTCAAATGGCTCCACCTCGATGGCCTCCACGTGTGGCTCGAGCTTGGCGCTGCTTGATGCGGGCGTACCGATCAAGGCCGCTGTTGCTGGTGCAGCAATGGGCCTGATGTCAGAGCCAGGCGGCGAGTTCGTTGTCCTTACCGACATTCTCGGTAAGGAAGACGCGTTCGGCGACATGGACTTCAAGGTGACGGGGACCCGCGAGGGAATCTCGGCGCTTCAGATGGACATCAAGGTGCAGGGCATCACGGGAGCGATCATTCGAACCGGTCTCAAGGATGCGCTTGCAGCGCGACTCGAGATCCTCGACAAGATGGATGCGGTGATCTCTACCGCGCGACCTGAGCTTTCAGACTTCGCGCCACGAATCACCACCATCAAGATCAACCCTGAGAAGATCCGCGACATCATCGGCAAGGGCGGGGCAGTGATCCGCAAGCTGCAGGATGATTTCCAGGTCAATATCAATGTTGAAGACGACGGAACTGTCCAGATCGCCTCAAGCGACCCAGAGCGCACCAAGCGTGCACTCGATGCCATCAACGGCATCACCAAGGAGGTTGAGGTGGGCACCCTGTACATGGGTAAGGTGACCCGCATCATGGGCTTCGGCTGCTTCGTTGAAATCCTCCCTGGCAAGGAAGGGCTCGTTCGCATCGGCGAACTCGCTGACTACCGAGTCAATACGGTTGAAGACGAAGTTGCTGTTGGCGATGAGATCATGGTGGTTGTCATGGAGGTCGATCGACAGGGTCGTGTAAACCTCTCCCGACGAGCTGCCATGCAGCGCCACAAGGCTGCGCCACGCGAATAGCCTTCGTGGGGCCAGCCCCAATCACGTTTCCGTTCGAACGACCCGTGGCCAGAGCGGCGGGTCGTTCGTTATACTCGCGGCATGAATAGCAGCGCAGCACAAAGAGCCGGCACGGGGAGCGACGGGTATGTCGTTGCCGTCGTTGGCGCGACCGGCCTTGTTGGCCGCACCATGATCAGCATCCTTGAGGAGCGCAACTTTCCCGTTCGAACGCTTCTGCCGTTGGCAGCGTCTGCAGGAGGGAGGAGCGTCTCTTTCCGTGGAGCACAGGTTCCAGTACAAGAAGCGACTCCGGATGCTTTTGTTGGCGTCGACATTGCGCTCTTTAGCGCAGGGGCCGACGTGAGCCTGAAGCTCGCTCCTGAAGCGGCGGCACGTGGGTGTGCGGTCGTAGACAACTCAAGCGCCTGGCGCATGGACCCGACGGTGCCGCTTGTCGTCTCGCAGGTGAACCCCGATGCACTCAGTGGACACCACGGAATCATTGCCAACCCAAACTGCTCAACGATGCAGCTCGCGCCCCTTCTAAAGGCGTTGCAGGAAGAGGCGGGCCTCCGACGTGTCGTGGTCGCAACATATCAAGCAGTCTCCGGTGCTGGAGCGGAGGCCGTTGACGATCTTGCCCAGCAGCGTGCCGCCGTGGTGGCAGGGAAGCAACCGTCCTCAACCATTTATCCGCACGCCGTTGTCCTCAGCCCAATTCCCGCGATTGATGTCTTCCTGGAAGATGGGTCAACGAAAGAGGAGCAGAAAGTTGTACTCGAGAGCCGCAAGATCCTGAGCCTTCCAAACCTGCGCATCAGTGCGACGGCAGTGCGTATCCCCGTTGAGGTCAGTCATTCGGAGGCTGTGCACGTTGAACTTGAGCGAGCGATTTCACCTGTCCGTGCAAGGACAGTCTTTGCACAGACAGATGGCGTCTTTGTACAGGACGATCCAGCAACGCACACATACCCTCTCGCTGCAACCTCATCCGGTAGCGACGGCATCTTTGTTGGCCGCGTGCGCGTGGATGCAAGCGTTGAACACGGACTCGCATTCTGGGTCGTGAGCGACAACGTCCGCAAAGGTGCTGCGACGAATGCGGTACAAATCGCCGAGCTGCTGATTCAGCGCCAGCTGCTCTGGGGAAGCGCGCCGCGTGCCTGAAGGGCGAGCGGCGGCGCTCGCCACGCTCGCGCACGAGATTGAATCCTGTCGGGCCTGCCCCCTCGGTTCATCACGAACTCGCAGCGTCCCAGGCGAGGGGAGCGCGAGCGCCGAGTTGCTCTTCGTCGGAGAGGCCCCTGGTGCGAGCGAAGATGCAGTCGGTCGACCGTTCGTTGGGGCAGCCGGAAAGCTTCTCGATCTCCTCCTCGGGCTCACTGGGCGCACGCGAGAGGATGTATTCGTGCTGAATGTGGTGAAGTGCCGCCCACCCGAGAACCGCGACCCAGCACCCGAGGAGATCGCCGCCTGCGCACCGTTCCTGGAGCGCCAACTCGCTCTTTTGAGCCCCGTGATGGTTGCTCCGCTCGGCCGTCATGCCCTCCGCGCCTTCGCCCCAGACGCGAAGATCTCCGCAGTCCACGGGAACCCACTGGAAGGTGGGGTTGGGCTTCCGCTCGGCGCGACCCTCTTCCCGCTCTACCACCCCGCTGCAGCGCTCCACAACGGCGCGCTGCGCCCAACGCTCGAGCGGGATATGGGTGCGCTGGTCCGAGAACTCCCTGCGGCACGTGTTCGGTGGGCCTCCGCTCGCGGAGGAGCGGGGGAGGCTAGGCTGTTGCAGCAAGAACCTACTGCGGAGCGGGCACAGCTCCGCCTCTTTGAAAGTGAGGCCGAATGAGACAGCGTGGCTCCGGAACTTCGGGGCAGCGCCCTCCCGCACGTCCGCAGGGGCGCCAGCAGGGGCGGCCGCAGCCTCGACCAGCTGCGCCGGCACGGCCAACGGGTCAACGCCCTGCGCAAGGACAGCGTCCGGACCGCGCGGCCCCAAGCGGGCCACCACTCCGACTCATCCCCCTTGGCGGAATGGGGGAGATCGGAAAAAACCTCTACCTCTACGAGTACCAGGAGACGATCATCCTGGTCGACTGCGGTCTCGCATTCCCTGACGAGACCACGCTCGGCGTCGACATCATCATTCCGGACATCACCTACCTGCGCGAGCGAAAGAGTGCGGTCAAGGCGGTTCTCATCACGCACGGACATGAAGACCATGTTGGCGCGCTGCCGCACATTCTCCCAGAGCTGCCAGGAGTGCCCGTGTACGCGAGCACGCTTGCGCGAGGACTTCTTGCCAACAAGCTCAAGGAGTACAAGGTCACCGCAAATCCACTCCGTCCCCTTGACCCGGGCGATCAGATTGAGATTGGGCCGTTCGTGATTGAGCCGTTCCGTGTCGGGCACTCAATCCCTGATGCAATGGGGTATGCGATCCACACGCCAGTAGGGACTGTTGTGCACACGGGTGACTTTAAGTTTGATCAGACGCCAGCCGACGGGAAGGCGGCCGACTTTGCAATCCTTGCTCGACTCGGCGCACAGGGCGTCTTGGCACTTGTCTCCGACAGCACCCGTGCCGAAGCACCGGGCTACACGCCAAGCGAACAGGTAGTTGGCCAAGCCTTCAAGTCGATCATCAGCGATGCGCCTGGTCGTGTGATCGTGGCGACGTTTGCTTCAAACATTGCGCGTATTCAGCAGGTCCTTGATGCGGCAGGGGAGTTCCGACGCAAGGTCGCGGTTGTTGGGCGATCCATGGAGCAGAACGTAAAGATCGCGCGAGATCTTGGATATCTCACCTTCCCAACCCCGCTGATCGCGAAAGAGGAGATTGGCCGGAGGAGTAAGGAGCCGCTCGTCATTGCAACCACAGGCGCGCAAGGCGAACCGATGGCGGGCCTCGCAAAGATGGCCAACGGAGAACATCGCAACGTAGAGATTCAGAACGGCGATACGGTGATCGTGTCGGCCTCGCCAATCCCTGGGAATGAAGAGGCGGTTGGAAGAACGATCGACAATCTCTTCAAGTCTGGTGCGAACGTGATCTACCACTCAATCGCCCAAGTACACGTCTCCGGACATGCGTCGCAGGAAGAGCTCAAGATGATGCTCGCGCTGACAAAGCCGCGACACTTCGTGCCAATGCACGGAGAGATGCGGATGCAGGTGGCGCACGGTCGGCTCGCCACGCAGATGGGTGTCAGTGCGTCAAACGTGTTCATCATCGACAACGGCACGCCGATTGAATTCTATGCGGACGGGAGCGCACGTCGTACGACGCCTGTTGCTCACGGCGCTGTCTTCGTTGACGGGGCTTCGGTTGGCGAGATTAGCGAGATCGTGCTTCGGGACCGACGCACCCTTGCCGATGACGGGATTGTGGTGATCTTCGCGACGGTTGATGCGCAGTCTGGAAAGCCAGTTGGGCGCCCAGTGCTCGTAACGCGAGGATTCCTCAACGGTGATGAGGACAACAAGCTGGTTGAGGCAACGATCAGCATCGCGCTGAAGGCGATCCAACATAAGAGTGATCGGAGTGCGGAGACAGGGCTGATCAAGGCGCAGCTTAGCGAAGCCGTTTCTAGATTCTTGAGCCGAGAGACGAGGCGACGACCACTCGTGGTGCCGGTCGTCGTCGAGGTCTAACGTGGCACGGAACGGACGCCGCACTCGAACCAGCGGCGGCAGAGTGATCAGCGGCGCAGCGGCACGCACGCTCGTCTTCTTGGCGTTTGCAGTGACTGGAGTCGTGCTTGCGGTTGGGCTGATCCTCCCGGGGCGCGGACTCCTTGCTGACGCACTGCGTGACGTTCTTGCTCCGTGGTTCGGGGCTGGCCGATGGATGCTTCCACCCGCGCTGATTGCATTCGGTATCTGGTACGAACGCAGCGGTGAGAAGTCTGCTCGTGATGCCCTCCGCGCACTCCTTGCAATCGCCGCACTGCCGGCGCTCTTGGCGATCGTGGAGATTCTCCTCCCGGGTCGAGGCGGCATCATTGGAGGGATCGCAGGCGGCGGTGTTGCGAGTCTCCTCACACCTATCGGCGGCCTTGCCGCGTGGAGCGCACTGCTCATTGCTATCTGTCTGATCCTCGCTGAGTCCACGGTTCGCAGGATCTTCACGACAATCTTCGGCGGGGCAAAGGCGGGAGCGCTCGCCAGCGCTGAAGTGATTGCCCGCGGGGTAGAGGAGCTGGCGGAGCGTCGCGAGCAGGCTCAGCGCGATCGCGACGCGGCACGTGCGACCGCCTCAGCGATCGAGAATGAAGACAGCGACGAATCTACTGATCAGCGAGCGCGCGAGCACGATGCGGATGAGGCAAGCGACGACGCTCACCTCGCTGACGCACGCACACGCTCGAACACCCCTCGCCCGGTCCCTGCGCCTGTGCCTCCGCTCTCATCAACGTTCGCTCCAGCAAAAGTTGCGGGATCAACGGTACGCGACGGCCTGTCGGCGCGTTCTGAACAGGGGAGCAGTCGTTCAGCCAGCGCAGGAACGCGCGAATACACGCTCCCTGGATCTGAACTCCTCACAGCACACGCTCCGGTCCGTGCAGGAGCCGGGATGGATCATGAGTCGAACAGTCAGATCATCGTGTCAAAGCTTGCAAGTTTCGGCATCGCGACGCAAGTTGTGGGCATTAGCGCCGGACCTGTGGTGACGCAATATGAACTGGAACCCGACGCGTCGGTACGAGTAAGCAAGATCGAAGCACTCGCTGACGATCTTGCAATGGCGCTCTCTGCGCGATCAATTCGAATTGAAGCACCAATCCCTGGACGCTCCGTTGTTGGCATTGAGATCCCAAACCGCGACAGTAATGTTGTTGGACTGAAAAGCATTTTTGAGGAAGTAGAGTTTGCAGACTCCAGCCAGGGGCTAACCTTCGCACTCGGCCGTGATGTGGCGGGGGCAGCACGAGCAACAGATCTCACCAAGATGCCGCATCTGCTGATCGCTGGCGCCACCGGCTCAGGAAAGAGCGTGATGGTCAACGCTCTAATCGCGTCGCTCCTTTTCCGCTGTCGACCTGATGAGTTGCGACTCATCTTGATCGATCCAAAACGCGTTGAGCTTTCTGGATACAACGGACTCCCACATCTGCTTGTTCCGGTAATCACCGAAGCAGAGAAGGCATCCGCAGCACTTCGATGGACAGTGCTTGAGATGGAGAACCGATATCGACTGTTTGCCGAGGCGGGCGCTCGAAACATTGCGGCCTACAACGAAGGCCGCGTTGACCCGAACGACCGCATCCCGTTCATTGTGGTCATCATTGATGAGCTTGCCGATCTGATGATGCAAGATGGTCGAAGCACCGAAGAGCCGATCGTACGCATTGCGCAGAAGGCGCGCGCGACTGGTATTCACCTCGTTCTCGCAACTCAGCGACCTTCAGTTAACGTCGTAACGGGCCTCATCAAGGCGAACATCCCAAGCAGGATTGCATTCTCAATGGCGAGCCAGATTGACTCGCGCACAGTTCTTGATGCTCCTGGCGCTGAGGACTTGATTGGACGCGGCGACATGTTGTTCCAGCCTTCTGATGCACCGAAGCCAATTCGACTCCAGGGTGTGTTCGTATCGGACCAGGAGATTGAAGGGGTCGTGAACCACTGGCGAGCTCAGGGCCTTCCGGACTATCAGCTTGAGATCGTTGAATCCGTCCCGAGTACGGGTGGAGGTTCAGCCGGTACTGCAGACGACAGTGATCGCGATCGGCTCTTTGATGAGGCGGTGGCGGTGATTCAGGAGCATGACCGTGCCTCCGCATCGCTTCTACAGCGCCGACTGCGTATCGGCTATGCCAGAGCCGCCAGAATTGTTGATCAGCTAGAGGCGGGTGGCTACATTGGCGCGTTTGATGGATCGAATGCGCGTGTCGTGCACCGTGGTGGTGGTACGGCGAGTGCCGCAGATAGTGAGTCGAATGAACGAGGCGAGTGAACTCCCACCAAGTGTGACGCCTGGTATTGGCGCGAGACTTCGCGATGCGCGCGAAGCGCGCGGACTGACCTTTGATGCGGTTGCAGCCGAGCTACGGATCCGCCCAGTCATCCTCGCCGCGATGGAGCGCGAGGATCATGCGGCACTGCCAGAGCGCGTCTATCTTCTTGGGCTCCTCCGAACGTATGCGCGCCACCTTGGGCTTGATCCCGCAGCGGTCTCAGCCGCATGGGGCGGCGAGATGCCAGCGAATGCAACAAGCGAACCAGTGTCTTCCACGTGGGGAGGAGTGAAGGAGGGAGGCGCGGCGTCGAACGGACTGCGCGCAGCTCTGCGGGGCCTCTTCGGACTCGGGATCGTTGGCCTCGGTGTTCTCGCGGCAACTGCATTTCTTGTGATTCAGTTGATTAGATTCGCCAGCCCTCCGGGTCTCAGTGTGGTGAGCCCAGCCGAAGAGGTGCTGACCCTCTCTGCCGAGACACGAGTGGCGGTGATCCAAGGAACTGCTGGCGCAGGGACGATTATTTTGATTGAGAGTGGGGTGGGCGACTCGGTTACCACCGAAGCCGATCCCTCAGGGATCTGGAGTGTTGAGGTTCCTCTGGGCGGAGGGCGCAACGAAGTTGACATCAGCGCCCTTGACCCCGCTACGGGCTCCTCAAGCGGAGGAGCGGTGCGTCGCGTGTTCATCGTCAATCTTCCGGTCAGTGATGCTCCTCGCCTCGATTTAACGAGCCCTACGGCAGGGCTGCGCGTAAGCGGCGGTGCCATCCCAGTGGCCCTAACGTCCGATCCCAACTC
>Ga0208089_1000239_pt1 | contig 14522 bp, 9 predicted proteins | sample LakMenEpi29Jun12_FD_150744 | JGI IMG/M metagenome (GOLD analysis project Ga0208089, IMG submission 150744) | Freshwater microbial communities from Lake Mendota, WI - 29JUN2012 deep hole epilimnion (SPAdes) | ecosystem: Environmental > Aquatic > Freshwater > Lake > Epilimnion/Euphotic zone ... | reverse complement strand
CACACTCAACGTCGCACTTCGAGCTGGAACAAAGCATCCAATTTGAGCGAGAAGTTGAATTTGCGAAATAGTTTTGCAAAATGCCGTTTTACCACCGCTATTTGGCCCCGTAATGGCTAATACTTTATTGTGATCAAGCGTCAAATCATTGCCAATGTATTGAGGATTTTCTTTGCCCAAAATAGGATTCATGGCCTCGCAGAGAATCATACGATGTTGTTCACTGTCAACAATCGATGGCAATACGGTGGTATGTCCAAAATTATCAGCAAATTTCAGAAATGACAATAATTCATCTAATTGTCCAAGCGCATCCAACGCACTCGCTAATTCCTGAGACTGTTTATATTCTTCACGTAAGGGAATAATAAAATTATCCCGATCAAAATTACCTACCCAAGGAAAATAAAGCAATAAGAACGGAGATAAAAAAAGCGCTTGACCAATCACCCCTGGAATAAAATAAAACAAGGTGCATAATGCTCCGGTAAGCAAGGCAAGTATTAATGGCTTAAATAGACTCGGATAAAATACCACAGCGGGCAGCCACCACGATTTGCGACGTTCTTGGCGTGTTTGCAAACTCGTTTCAGTTAAATACACACTCTGTGTCATTAACGCATACGTGCGACTCGCTGCAAATGATTTAATATGGTCGAATAATTCGTTTAAATAAGCACTTTCTGGAGATGGGCACTCTTGAATACCTGTCACAAAATTCGTGACAAAACGCACACCACGTTTATATTGTGCATAACCATAACCTTCAATGTCTTTACCGTTTTTACTACTGCCAAACATCGGAAGGAAATCAGCAAATAATAAACGATAAAAACTATTTTCACGTTCAACGCCAATACTGATAATACTTTGAATAGCTGTTTTTAATGCTGCATTGTCGCGCAGCTCTTCTAGTGCAAGCTGTTTGTTTTCAATATCGTGTCTTTTGCTTAAAGGCGTCACTAACGAACGAAATAAAACAGATTGCCCAATAACCGATTCTGCATAATTTACCGCATCAAATAAATTGTCAACTTCTAAGGCGCTCACCCCACCGGCATCTAATACACCCTCACCTGTTGGCAGAGATTCAGTCACCTTTATTGATGGCCATTCCAACTGTTTCCATAAACCGAGTAAATGTTGTTTCACTTGACGTCTCCAGATAAAGAATATTATTGATTGCTTTGATATATTTTTTAATCATCGGTATTGTGAGCTAAATCTTCATTTAACCGTATATTTTGAGACAATTGCTCAAAGGCCTCAAAAAATACTTCAATTATATTGAAATCAAAATAATAGCCCAATTTGATAATACAAAATAAAATAAAAAGCAAAAATCCAATTTTACTCTCATTTCTCAATGAAATGCATTGTAATCGTTTTAATCGGTTTGGACATAGACTTAACATAAACGAAATGATAGTTCTTGCGCATCTATAATTATACAATCGAAACCTTGGTAACGGTCAAAATCAAAACGTATTTCAGTCATGCAAGAGGCCAAGCATGGTGGCGAAAATAAATAGTATTTGGTTGAAAGTAAAATAGAGTTGACTAATTTAGTATGTTTTATATATTCTTAAAACCAAATAAAATAAAAACGTGGCTCATTATTCTATATGGAATATAAATTTAGAAAAGAGTTTTGTATTCTAGGGTTTCAAGTGGGTCAATGATAGGTGAACGATGAAAACATTACACGAATTGCTTAAACAAATTTCACATGGTGTTTATGTCATCAGTGTGTGTGATGGTGAAGAAAATAATGCGTTCACTGCGGCATGGGTGATGCAAGTTTCATTTTCACCATTATTGTTAGCCTTCAGTATCAGTCCAATGCATCGCACATATAAATTATTATGTCGTAGTGGTGAGTGTGCTATCAATGTTTTAAAACAAGACCAAACAGCATTGGCCTTGCATTTTTCCAGTTCAGACTTAAATAAAATGACCGATCATGAATGGAAATTTGCAAAAACAAAATCACCGATACTCTCAGAAAGTTCAGCCTATTTTGATTGCAAGGTTAAACAAACGATAACTACTGGTGATCATGAGTTAGTCGTATGTGAAGTCATTGACGCGGGATATTTAGAGCAAGGCAAGCCAATGTTGTACTGCGAAACTGGTGATATGGATGGCAGTAGTCAATTTTTTAAATAGTCATATCGCGATATTTCATGAACTATAGCAATTTTGAATGCCAAATTTTTATAATCGCTAGATGGATTTATAGCACCCTCAAACACATCCTGTTAACTATTTAACGGTATAACCAAACACGCATCATAGAAAGCAGACGATCAACATCAATAGGTTTTGTTAGATAATCTGATGCACCTGCTTCAATACAATTTATTCTATCTTCTCTCATGGCTTTTGCTGTTAAAGCTATAATTGGTAGCGAGTAGAACACTTCTTCTGCACGAATAAGTCGAATTAATTCAAGTCCATTCATTTTTGGCATCATGATGTCAGTAATCACCAAATCAAACGGTAACGCGTTTTTTGAAAGCTCTAGTTTCTCTAAGGCTTCCGTTGCGCAACTTGCTGCAACTATCGAAATACCACGCTCCTCAAGTACTGCAGAGAGTGAAAACACATTACGAATATCATCATCCACTAACAACACACGTTTTCCTGAAAATAACGCATCCTTATCATGGAGTGATAACAACATCTTTTTTGCTTTATCGGGCAGTCTCTCTACCGCACGATGTAAAAACAATCGCGCTTCTTCAAGCAATCGCTCATCTGATCTAACATTTTTTATAATGACACTGCTTGTATAATATTGAACACTCTCATATTCTTTACGGGTCAATTCACGTCCGGTATAAACTATCACGGGAGGGAGATCTACTTGACTCGAGCGTATGTGCTCAAGTAATTGAGCCCCTGTCATGTCAGGCAAACCTAAATCCAGCACGACTAAATCATAAGCGATTTTTTCAATTCTATTCAGCGCATTTTTACCATTTTCAGCAATATGAATTTCTAATCCATCTTCACCAAGTAATTGCTTAATGGATAACGCTAAGTTTGTATCATCTTCGACGACTAATACTTTTTTAATCGGATTACGCTGTATTTTAGTAATTATCTCTAAGGCATTTTCTAATTGCTCTACCGTCACCGGTTTTCCAAGAAAATCCAATGCACCGTGAAACCTGGTTGTGTCATACGCTTCATTTGCCGACACCACATAAACAGGAATATGTGAAATTTCAAGGGTTTCCTTAATATGCAGTAGAACTGACCACCCATTTTTTTCGGGGAGTTCCATATCTAAAAATACTCCGATCAATTTATATTGCGAAAGGAGATTTAACGCTTCATGCGCTGTGGTTGCAACGAGATATTTATTGTTATTTTCTTGACATAAATTAGCTAAAATCTGTGCGAAAATGGGGTCGTCTTCCACAATTAATATAACATTATCTTCTTCAGTAATTGTTTCACGATCATCTGCAATAGCAATAACGGGTTTATCATGCGGAGCATTATTTTTGTTCGACAAATGAAGAGGTTGATTAAAATTCTCTATTTTTGCAGTTGGTGACACATGCGTATGGTGATTTTCGTCATGAGTCATTACGCCTTCTAGTGGCAGATAAAAGCTAAATGTACTACCTACATTCAATTCAGACACTAATTGGATTTCTCCACCAAGTAAACGTACTAACTCGCGTGAAATACTCAGGCCAAGACCCGTGCCACCATATTGGCGACTAATAGAACCGTCAGCTTGTTGAAAAGCTTCCCATATAACCAACTGACTGTCTTTTGAAATGCCCACACCTGTATCGTGAACACTAAAGCTTAGCGTATTCTCTGCACAAAGCTTTTTGTTTGTGAAATGGAAATGTTTAGATGGGGTTTCAATACGTAAAATAACGTTGCCTTTAAGCGTAAACTTAAACGCATTAGATAAAAGATTACGTAATATTTGCCCTAATCGCTGTGAATCTGTGCGTAAAAATTTAGGCACATCAACAGCCATGTCAACGATAAAATCCAGGCCTTTATCTTCAGCAACGGGTTGATAAAGGGATTGTATTTGCGTCGCAATATCCGATAGTGACACATTTTCCATAATGGCTTTTTCATGACCTGATTCGATTTTTGATAAATCTAAAATGTCATTAATAATGCGCAATAAATCATTTCCGCTTTGGTGCATGATTGTCGCAATTTCAATTTGTTTATCATTCAAATTGCCATCACGATTATCAGTAAGTGATCGCGAGAGCAACAGCATTGAGTTGAGCGGTGTACGAAGTTCATGGCTCATATTCGCTAAAAACTCACTTTTGTACTTTGACGCAATTTCTAATGCATTCGCTTGTCGAGTAAGATCCCTTTGAGTTTCTTGAAGTAAGCTATTTTTTTTCTCTATTTCGTCACGTTGACCCTCAAGCATTTCCGTGCGCTCTTCGAGTTCTTCATTGGTTTGTTGCAATTCTTCTTGCTGTATTTTGAGTTTTTGCTCACTTAATTGCAGCGCTTGGGATTGCTCTTCGAGTTCTTCATTGGTTTGCTGCAATTCTTCATGTTGCATTTGAAGACGCTGCTCACTTTCTTGCAATATTTTCGCTTGTTGTTCTAATTCTTCATTAGTTTGCTGTAATTCTTCTTGTTGTTGCTGCAAGCGTTTTGCAAGCTCTTGACTTTCCTCTAATAAAAACTGTGTCCGCGTGACCGATTCAGACACAATAATTGCCATGCCAATACTCTCAACAGCCAAATTCAATAAATCCAGCGATTGCTGATTAAATTCGTGCAAACTTCCCAGCTCAAGCACGCCTTTAAGTATGCCTTTATGTAAAATAGGCAATACAAGTACGTGTCGTGGCAATATCTGGCCTATTGACGAGGTTATGCGCACATAGTCATCCGGTAAATTCGTTAGCAAAATAAAACGTTTTTCAAGCGCAGCTTGCCCAACTAAACTTTCACCTAAAGCAAATTGCTGTGATAAATTTTTTCTAAACTCATATGCATAACTTCCAGTAAGTACGAGCTTTTTTTCATGTTCATTCCACAAATACATCGCACCAATTTGCGCATTCACATAATTCACCAAATAAGAAACAACTTCATAGGTTAAATCCGGCAACGACATGTCACCACGAATGCGCTCAGACAATTCGGAAAGTCCGGTTTTAAGCCAGGTTTGGCGTTGTATTTCTCGTGTGGAATGATCAATAATCTCAGCAACATTATTAATGGCATCTTTAACTCGATTATGCTCACCTTTAAAATTTTCAGTAATACGAGCACTAAAATCGCCGCCTGCTAATTGTTGCAATGTAATAGCTTGAGCGTTAATGGGACCTTCTGCTTCATCTAAAATTGTATTTAAACCAACGATGATTGTTTGCCATTCACCAACATACTGATCTACTGGCAAGCGACGTGATAACTCCCCAAGCTCAGAAGCATCCACAATTCGTTGAATATCGTTAGTAAATTTCTGCAATATAGCTTGCAAAATGTGTATTGATCGCAATAAAACGCCCAATTCGTCATTTGCGGTGGTGTCGAATTTTGAATTTAAATCACCATTAGCAATCGTTTGACAAGCGTGTTGAACTGTATTGACCGCTACTGTGATTTTGCGAATAATGGCGTAAACCATCAAAATACCGAAAAAAAACAATGCAATTACGCTAAAAGCGAGGACGAACATTGATAATTTAAGCGTAGACTCCGTATTCATCGTATTTTGTTTAATACGTTCTTTTTGGAGTTCAATATTACTGTTAATTGCTTCTTGCCATTGAATTATGAAAGGTGCAGCTGTTTTTAGAAGTAATGTTTTTGCCTCATCATCTTTATTTGCTATAGCAAGTGGTAAGACACGGTTATTAAGCTCTCTTGCAGTAATGGATATAGCATTGATTTGATCATAAATACCCTTCTCTTTTTCACTAGATGGCAGTGCATTTAATTTCTGCCACGCATTATCATAATTCAATCGTTCAACAAGAATTTTGTTTTCAGTTTCTTTGATTAACGCAATATCGTCTAGCATCACCATTGTGCGTATGTCACGCGATACTTTATTGACCGAATTTAAAAGCACATTGCTGAATTCGAGTTTGACATTACTGTCATACACAATTTCCTCTAAATTGGCATGACTCTTTTTTATGCCAATCCAACCAATCAAGGCAACACTTAGAATAAAAAATCCTAAAAATCCAAAACCTAATTGTAGCTTCGATTTAATTGACATCGTTATTTACTCATTTTATGTAAACTTAATTAATTGGTTTCAATCGGTAATATAATTCTAAAATGAGTGCCTTTACCTAATTCAGATTCAAGTAAAATATGACCGTTAGCACCATGCACTAAACCACTGACAACGGACAAACCGAGTCCCGTTCCTTTATCAACCGATTTTGTGGTAAAAAAGGGGTCAAAAATTTTATCTAATTCACTAGGCTTAATCCCTGTCCCCGTATCAGCTATGCTAATTTCAATATACCGCCCTTTAATGGGATTAAAACAATCACTACATAAGAGCGTATGCTCGGAAAATTCAACACAATCTAGTGCTAATTTGATAATGCCTGTTCCCCCATTAAATGAATCAATGGCATTAATCGTTAAATTCATGACTACTTGATGCAATTCAGTTGGATCCATCAAAACAGTAGGCATATTTTCCGCAAAACGAGTTTCTAATTGAATTCTTGATCGAAGCAACGTCGTTTTGGCTAACGCTAAAACCTCCTCAATGACATCTAATACCTGAATGGAACTTGGCAATTGATTCATCGTCGACTTTTGACGTGTATAGGCAAGCATTTGTTTAATTAAATTAATTGCCCGATTTCCAGCGATTTGAATTTGATCGATAGAATCTTCTATATCCGTGTTTGGGGTATCTTGAAGATACATTTTGGCTAATTCGGTATGGCCTAAAATACACATTAAAACATTGTTAAAATCATGTGCAATTCCACTGGTTAACTGTCCAAGTCCTTGCAACTTTTGAGCACGATACAATTGTTCTTGGAGTAATTCACGCTCTTTAGCTTTTTTAATAATCAGCTTTTCATGCGCTAAGTGTGCTTGTTCAACTTTGACACGATAACGCGCAAGATTTAAAAAAACATCCACTTTGGAGCGAAATATATTGATATCTAATGGTTTTGTTAGAAAATCGACACCGCCACTTTCATAACCACGAAAGACATATTGTTCTTCGCTATAGATAGCAGAAAGAAAAATAATTGGGATATAGCGCATACGTGGATGGGTACGCATAATTTCAGCCAGTTGATAGCCGTCCATAATAGGCATTTGTACATCCAGTATGGCTAAAAAAGGGACGTCTTCGCTACGCAGGAGAATCTTTAACGCTTCATCGCCCGACGTCGCCTGTAAAATCTCTAGAGAAGCCTCCTCATGAGCTTCTTTTGATGTGTTCATCGATATATCTGTAAGGATATCCCTTAGAGAATACAAATTAGCAGGCACATCATCAACAATTAAAATTTTCATAAATAACCAATAAATCAACAATATTTTTTACACACAACGATATGTTAAATCGTTTTACACCATAATTTTTCGCGATGACAAATCACGCCATAGTTCTCTTTCACAGAGGTATAATTTAATGTTTCTTTACTACCCAAGCATAAAAGTCCACTATGCGATAAACTCTCAGTAAAGAGTGATAACACTTGATTTTGCAATGAAGGCGTAAAATAAATTAATGCATTGCGACATAAAATAAAATTCATTTCCCCAAACACACGATCTGTTGTCAGGTTGTGGTTAGCCCACACGATGCGTTTTGCTAATTCTTTATCAAAAACCACCTCGTTACCCTGAACACGGTAATAATCTCCTAGTGCAAAGTGTCCACCTGCTTTGTGATAATTGCGATGAGCCACTTGCATATTTTTGATTGGATAAATTCCTTTTTTAGCTTTATCTAAAGCAATATCATTAAAGTCAGTAGCATAAATTGTCGCCCGCTCAAGCAAACCGGCTTCTTTGAGCAAAATAGCCATTGACCACACTTCTTCACCTGTAGCACACGCAGCGTGCCAAATTTTAAAATAAGGGTATGTATTTAACCGTGGGAAAATTTCAGTCACTATTTTTGACCAAACACTCGGGTCACGAAACATTTCAGTCACGGTAATACTAAAATCCATGACGATATCTTGAAAAAATTCAGGCTCATGCAATACGCGAGGAATCAGTTCACTCACATATGTCATGTGATGTCGCATCATGATATTTTGTACGCGCCGTTGAATTGACTTTCGAGCATAATCCCGAAAATCATAACCCCAACGATGCTCTATTGCCCCAAGCAAAAGACTTAACTCGTAACTACCAAGCTCATCAATCACGTTATTATTAACCCTAGGAAAGTTACCATATGGCGATGGGTGAAAGGAGAATCTACACTTTCGTACCAATGAGAAATTCTGAAATGAAAATCAAATTGCCTTAGTGAAAATTCAACCTATTTACGATAACAACAGTGTATAGTCTATAACGAAGTTGTAAAATGGTGATTCTTGAAAGTGAATATTATTTTTACAAAAAATTTGAATCTTCATGGTTATTTTAATTTAACATTCAAATATACCAAATTCATTTAAATGAATCAACAATCTAATGTTAAAAACAATGACAGAGTGTTTGCCGATTTATTACATTTTCGGGATTTAGATTTTAAAACTACTGCGCGAGTAGACATTTCGGAATTCATTTCATTTATTTTGGAATGTGATCGCGTACAGCACTAACGCCCTTGTAATTCGATTTAATAAAACGAGAGAGTCCGATTTGAAACTTGTTGAACCAATTTCCCGCATAGATGCTTTAAAAATTACTATATAACCTAAATTACACCTTGTTCTAGTTACTTACACCAGACAGACTATGAATTAGGTAATAGGTAATAGGTAAATTTTAGGCATTAAAAAAGCCGCATTAAAAGCGGCTTTCTGCATATTTGCAGTTATTAAATATACTTAATCAAGTATTAATAGTACATCAATTGAACTTCTACTACTTTTACAGCACAAAAAATCTACAATAAAACTATTCAAAAATACACAGAATATACTTTAAAACTGTCTGTGTGACAGTGCGCAATAATAAGCTTTAAATAACTTAAATGAAAACATTCAAAAACATTCAAGTCATTTAATGGCAATACACAGAAATTTATCTCCAAATCCTCGTTACCAAAAAGCATCATAATTTCTGCTCAATTTAAATTTACCACAATCCACAATTTAAATACAACTTAATTTTTCTAGTACCTTGTTAGCACTGGTATTTACCAGATTCAAAAGCCCATCTCAACTGCAACGACTGCCAATATTTCCTGATTAATACAAAGCAGAATAATCCCTTTAAAAATAACTATCCTCATTTTAACTAAATCCTGTATTTACAGGAACCCAACAAAATCATTAATATACTTGCACTCATTGCAAGTATTAAAAGGTGTCTCGATTTATCATACCCCTGCGCGAACACTTATAAATAAAGTACTCATTGACAAATTTATAAAATTTTCCAACTAATTTGTTGCCAGAATTTTTTAATTCCTGTTTAATTGTTGAGGGTCTATACCCAAATTAAAATAAGAATCATATGTTCAAACATTTATAATTAGAGGTTGTATTATGAAAAAATTAACAATTATCTTATCTGGTTTATTATTAGTTTCAACCAATTATGTTTTTGCAAAAGATCACTCAGAAGTGGCGCTCGATCACGCTAAAATGGCGACTAGTGCAACCACTACTGCCGAAGTCGTTCAACATGCAGGCGCATCGTTAGATCACACGCTCACAGCCGCCCTTGCAGCAAAGAGTATAGCGAAAAATCATTTAAATGCCGGCGCTGAAGAGCTTGAAAAAGCGATCGATCAAGGTAATTTAGGTCAACTTAGTTCCGCAGTTACTCACGCAAAATCGGCCGTAGAACATCTTGCGGCGGCAAATGATGCAGCGAACGCAGGCAATTCAAAAAGCGGCAAAAAAAATGTTATGGAGTGATGAGTGATAATCCGTCACTAGTACAAGCATTATAAATTTAAAAAAATTGTACTATCATACTATACACAATGCTTTGTTTGCGTTCCCTTAAGAACAATCTACTATTTACTTGGTGAAAATTTTTTTAACGTAGATGAAGCATTGTGTTTCAAGTAGCTAATTTTAAAACTTTCAGCAATGCCTAACTTTTATATAGGCAATTCACAAGCTAATCAATAAATAAATACTTAAACCTATCATGGTCATGCCACTGATAAGTTTCAGCCAGCGTCCTTCCTTTTCTTGTAAGCGGTGATGACTTAAGGTGACGATACCAATGCCTAATATTACAAAATCATCCAACATATAAGCAAAGTTATAAAGGAGTAAATACCCATAATAGCTTAAGCTATCTAGTTGATATGAGGTTAAAATCTGCGTGTAAAGTAACGGAATACCCGATGTGCACATGAACTCCACGAGTTGAACCGTAACACCTAAAATGATGATTCCCATCAATGCACCAATGAAATTTTGTGCATTTAATATACAGCGTATTGCTTTATAAATTTTGATCTTCGCAGTATTCGAAATGGACAATGATGTACCTTGCCCCAAAAACCAAAAATCTTTCAAGTTAATCGTACCTGCAATTAAAGCAATGAGAGATATGAATATTTTTAAAGCTTGAGAAATGCCAACCGTTAAAAATAAATTTAACCATGCAGTCATGAACAAAAAATAAACTATTCCTTCAATGGTGATAAAGGTTCCGGCAAGTATCAACATTCGCCATCGATTCTTCATTGGTGCAAGCAAAGAAATCATCAAAATTAATACCCACATTGAACAAGGATTGAATCCATCAATCGCGCCCATTGCAAGCGTAAATATGGGCAATCCTATTTCTGCTACAGTGATTCTTTTACCCCAAAAAAATAATTCATCTTTTTCCACATTATTTTTTATAGGCCAATGATTTGATGCTTCACAAGATGAAGTGGTCGAAATTTCGCAGCTTTGATCATCAGATCCTAAACGATTTGATTGCGTTGGGATATTTTCTAGCGCTTGACGAATTTTTTTTCCGGTGGTCTGATCATCGAAGTAGCCAATAATCAATTGCCCTCTGACGTAAATTGTCGGTACTTTAAATGTCTCAGTATGCGTAAGTTCTTCAAGACGTTCCACAGAACCTGGTTCTTGAATAACATTGTGTATAACAATGCGTAAATCGGGTTTTTCTTGCTGTAATACGTTGAGAAAACGTTTAGCCGCTATACAATGTTGACAATTATCACGTACAAATATCTCTATATCAGCTGTATTGACAGTCTTTAGATTCGATTGTGAATTTTGAACCTGAGTGAAATCAGCAAAACTAACACCAAAAACGGGTGATAAGATAAAGAGTAAAAGCAGAAATTTCAAATTCATTTTAACATTTCTTCTTAAATAAGAATTACATTTTATGTGATCGTCACTTATTCTACATAGTCGTCAAATATTTCGCAAAATGTTTGATGGTTTAACTTGAATGCATTAAGAATTAACGGATCAAAATGATTGGGTTGCGTGCGCGAATCGCCGTGAATAATGATTTCGACCGTTTTCTGATGATCAAAGGCGGGTTTGTAGGGGCGTTTGCTACGAAGGGCATCGTAAATATCACAAATGCACATAATTCGGGCAGCGAGAGGAATTTCATTTCCCTTTTTTCCATAGGGATAGCCTGTGCCATCCCATTTCTCATGATGATTGAGTGCGATTTCTGCGCCCATTTTGAGATAAGGCGATTTGCTATCGCCGAGAATTTTAGCGCCCATCGCAGCGTGTTCTTGCATAAGCGCCCATTCGCGAGCGACAAGACTACTGGGTTTGAGTAAAACGTGATCTGGGACGCCTATTTTTCCAATATCGTGCATGGGACTAGCAAAAAAAATCGTTTCGATAAAATTCTCATCCATGCCTAATACTTGAGAAAGTGCACGGCTATAATAACTAATTCGCTGAACATGTGCGCCTGTATCTTCATCTCTATGTTCAGCGGCTCTCGTCATCGTGAAAATCGTTTCCTGGTAACCCTCTTTCAAATCTGCTGTTCTTTCACGCACACGTTGCTCTAACAAATCGTTATAGTGACGAAGCTCTTTATTTAATAAACGAATTTTCAACATATTGTGAACACGTACTAACACTTCCGCCATTTCAAAAGGTTTACTAATGAAATCTTCTGCACCGGCTCTTAACGCGCGTAATTTTTGATCTGGCTGCGCTGTAATCACTAATACAGGTAAATAACCGTCTTTTTCGATTTGTTTAAGTTCTTCCATGACAGCAAAACCATCCATTTCAGGCATTTGCAAATCCAGCAAAATTAAATCATACGCATGTTGTCGATGAAGGTGGCATACCTCAGTGGATTTCATTGTAGTTGAAATAGATTGGTAACCTTCACGCAATAAAATTTGTTCTAACAATATGACATTTGCTTCTTGGTCATCAACAATAAGCACTTTACTTTTTAAAATCGTAGACGCATTTATAGCGTGAAGGGTCATCGCATCGGCTCCTTAATTGACTCAAGCGCTAAGCTGACAATGGCTATTAACTCATTGACGCGAATTGGTTTAGTTATGTAACGAAAAAAACCTGCATCCATGCCTTTTTTAATATCACCCGGCATAGCATTTGCGCTGACAGCGATAATGGGAATATGAGCCGTTTTTGAATCATGTTTTAAAATTTCCAATGCTTCATATCCACTAATATCAGGCAAGTTAATATCCATTAAAATGACATCTGGCAAATGTTTTCGAGCAATTTGCACACCTGTGTTGCCGTTTATGGCTGTTAATAAATTCATATTAGGATGACGTTCGACAATCTGTTCCACTAATTGCAAATTAGCCGGATTATCTTCCACGTAAAGCAATGTTGATAACCGCGTAATATTGGCAATAATGGGAAAAGATGAAATCGCAGATAAATCATGTTTTTCAAGTGGCATTTGCAAGGGCTCTGAAATAGATGCTAGTTCAAACCAAAAGACACTCCCTACACCCACGGTACTTTCAACACCAATAGTACCCCCCATTAATTCGACCATCCGTTTTGAAACAACTAGCCCAATCCCCGTGCCTTCTTCACTTTTTGATTCACGTCCTAAACGATTGAATGCTTGAAATAGCTGAGTAATTTTTTCAGGCGATAAACCAAACCCCGTATCAGTAATACTAATGCGTGTACGTGCTAAAAAGTGGGTACATGCCACTACGATTGTTCCATTTGGACGATTATATTTAATGGCATTGGTCATCAAATTGATAAAAACCTGTTTTAAACGAACTCGATCAGCATCTACAAAATAAGGATCATCCAAAACAGGGAGACTCAGTTTAATGCCTTGTTGTTTAGCAAGCGGTTCAACCATCGCTTTGCATTCCAAGATTACCTCTGACAATGACACGGCTTCTATTGATAACGGCATTTGCCTAGATTCAACCTTGGCTAAATCCAAAATTTCATTAATTAACGTGAGCAGATGCCAGCCTGCTTTTACGATTTGAGCAAGACTGGCTTTCTGGCTTGGTGTTGGTGATACCGGATCGGATTCAATTAATTCCGCAAAACCTAAAATAGCATTGAGTGGACTGCGTAACTCATGACTCATACTAGAAAGAAAATCGGATTTGGCGAGATTGGCTTTTTCAGCTACTAAGGTGGCATTTTCGAGTTCAATATTTTTTTCGCGTAACACCTGATCTAAGCGTTTAAGTTCAGTAATATCCCGCGCCGCGCCAAATACCCCCTGCAGTTTTCGATTTCTATCGTAGAACGTGGTGGCGTTATAGGAAACAACCGTTTCTTTGCCTTCTATCGAACGCGCCGTTAATACATAATTCGTAATTTTTTTATGATTGATCACAAGCCGAATGCCCGCATCCGCTTGCTCGGGATGCGTAAAGTGATCTTTAAAAGGAGCGCCGATTAACTCATCGCGTGTGCAGCCTGTGAGGACTTCCATTTGTTTATTGACATCTGTAATAATGCCTGACGGGTCGGTAGTAATTAAGGCGTCAATATTGGACTCAAATAAAGATCGCGTATAGAACTGTTGGTCACGAAGACGCTGTGCCAAAATGGTTTGCTCGGCTTCGATTTGTTTGTGAATGGTGTTATCGGTCCCAATAAGTAAATAACCAATAATGGCACCATGTATGTCTCGCAACGCTGTGACTGACACGACCGCTGGAAAGCGACTCCCATCTTTGCGAATATAGGTTAGCTCGTAAATATCTTCGATGCCGCGTGAGGCTTTAAAGACTAAGGCTTCAAAACCCGGTGTAATGGAGGTACCCAGTTCATCACTTAACGCTTGAGCTCGGGTAATCACTTCTTGTGGATCGGAAATATCGGCTGGCGTAATTTTGTTCATCACATCAGCGGCTTCATATCCGAGCATTTTTTCCGCACCAACATTAA
>Ga0208089_1000237_pt1 | contig 14584 bp, 16 predicted proteins | sample LakMenEpi29Jun12_FD_150744 | JGI IMG/M metagenome (GOLD analysis project Ga0208089, IMG submission 150744) | Freshwater microbial communities from Lake Mendota, WI - 29JUN2012 deep hole epilimnion (SPAdes) | ecosystem: Environmental > Aquatic > Freshwater > Lake > Epilimnion/Euphotic zone ... | reverse complement strand
GATCAACCCTGCCAAGAAGGTTGTTGCAATCAAGAATCTTGTAAATGGAGAAACCTCTGAACTTGATTATGACAAGTTGATCTTGAGCCCAGGTGCATCACCTGTTGTTCCACCAATTCCTGGCATCGAACGAGGAATGACACTTCGCACCGTTGAAGATGTTGAAAAGATCGCCACCAGTGTTGGAAAGAATCCAGCTAGTGCAGTTGTAATCGGTGGTGGATTTATCGGTGTTGAAATCGCAGAAAATTTGATTCATCGCAAAATTCCTACCGCATTGGTTGAGGCAACTCATCAAGTGCTAATGCCGCTGGACCCAGAGCTAGCAACCTTGGTTGCCAAAGAGATGCGCACGCACGGTGTAGATCTTCACCTTGGTGCAAGTGTTGTAAAGATCAATGCAGATTCAGTTGAACTATCAAACGGTGCTGTATTGCCAGCTGAAATTGTGATCTTGGCTATCGGAGTTCGCCCTGAAATTGGATTAGCAAAGGCTGCCGGCCTTGAAATTGGCACACGCAATGGAATCAAGGTTGATGAGTTCAATCGCACAAGTAACCCAGATATTTATGCCGTGGGAGACGCCGCTGAAAAGACGGATGCACTTGATGGCAGCGCGACATTAGTTCCGCTTGCAAATTTGGCAAATAGACATGGTCGGGTTGTTTCTGATCACATAAGTGGCTTAACAGTTCGACCTGTCAAAACAATTGGCACAGCAATCGTAAAAGTATTTGATTTAATGATTGCTACAACCGGTTGGAATGAAAAGCGATTGAAGGCTACAGAACGCCCTCATCAGGCAATTCATATTCATCCAAATTCACATGCTGGTTACTACCCAGATGCAAAGCAAATGACTTTGAAATTAATCTTTGATCCAAAGACAGGTGAAATCCTTGGGGCACAAGGTGTTGGAATCGAAGGCGTTGACAAGCGTATTGATGTAATTGCAACTGCAATGCGAGGAGGCATTACAGCTCCAGAACTTGCTGATCTAGAACTGGCATATGCACCACCATTTGGTTCAGCAAAGGATCCAGTAAACATGCTGGGGTATGTCGCAGAAAATGTTGTTTCAGGTTTAAGCAAAGTAGCTCAATGGCATGAAATCGATGAATATCGCGAAAATGGTTACGAACTTCTGGATGTTCGCTCAGTAGAAGAGTGTGGCCGCGGCATCATCCCAGGAGCAATCAATATTCCTGTTGATGAAATTCGCGCTCGATATTCAGAATTGACCAACAAAAATCTATTGGTGAATTGCCAAGTTGGATTACGAGGTCACACAGGGTCAATGCTCTTGAAAGAGCTTGGTTTTAATGCAGTAAATCTTGATGGTGGTTATCTAACTTGGATTAACTCACCAGCGGCAGTTAACTAGAGGAGAAAAAAATGTGCAGTAGAACAACTTGTCGTAAATGTGGAAAGCCAAGCTGGTCAGGGTGTGGCCAACACATCGAAATAGCTCTTAAGGGTGTTGCAAAGAAGGATCGCTGCCAAGGTCATGCCAATGACCCAAAGGAGCCAAGTTTCTTTAGCAAGATGTTTGGTAAGAAGTAATCATTAAAGCCAGAGTTCTCGTTGCGCTCCAGTTTGGCCTCCTAGGAATTCTTTTCCTAAAGCCAGCTGGGGCAATACTTGTTGAATCAGATTCCTTTACAGGGATTTCTACAGCACTTTATGTGGGCGCATTAACAGTTTTTGCTTTTGCATACATTGCGTTACGCCCTTCTTTACGAGTTTCGCCAATTCCTAAGCCCGGCGCACCTCTAATAACAGTAGGTATATACAAGATGTTTCGCCATCCAATGTACTTAGGTGTACTCATGTTTGGGTTAGGAATGCTGATTAACAACTTGAATCTCATTTCTATTGCAACCTTTGCGGCTTTAACAGCAAACATGATTGTCAAAGCAAATTATGAGGATCGTTTACTAAGGGCTCGTCATTCAAATGCGATTGAGTATCAGCAAAGAGTTTTCGGTTTATTAGGGAGAAAAAGTGCCTAACTGTTTTACCTCACTACTTACATGGAGTGCCAAGAGATGGATAGTTGCCATAAGTGTTGGCCTACTTACCTTCTTTGTAATTGCAATTCCAACAGCAGTAGTTCAAAACCCAGTATTTGGCAGAGAAATTGGTGTAACAAGTTGGTCTGTAACCGTGATTGTTGTTTCATCAATTCTTACCGGATTGCTGACTGCAACCTATGTAAAAAATGAGTTCTCGGATGAGAATCCAAGGCAATTAAAGATCGGGGGTGCCGGCGCGCTGCTTTCTTACTTTGCGGTCGGATGTCCTGTTTGCAACAAGTTGGCCTTAGTCGCTCTTGGTTACTCAGGAGCAATCCAATACTTTGCGCCGATTCAGCCATATCTTGCCTTTGCAGGAATTGCTCTACTTATGTACTCCCTACGTATGCGCCTAAATAATGAGTATTCATGTTCACTTCCTTTTCAAAGTACAAGTAAAGCGATCGGAGAAAAAGATGGCAGCAATTAATGTGACCGAGGCACAGTTTGAGGAGCTGCTCCTTAAAGAAGGAACTGTTCTAGTTGATTTTTGGGCTGCTTGGTGTGGGCCTTGTCGCTCATTTGCACCTGTCTACGAGGCGGCATCAGAGAAGTATCCAGATCTGACTTTTGCAAAGGTTGATACAGAAGCGGAGCAGTCACTTGCTGCAGCTGCAGGAATCACTTCTATTCCAACGTTAATGATTTTTAGAGACGGCATTTTGTTGTTTAGCCAACCAGGCGCGCTTCCGGGATCTGCTCTTGATGATCTAATTTCACAGGTTTCAGCTCTGGATATGGATGAGATTCGTAAGGAAATTGCCGCAGATCCGGCTAAACCTTCCAGCATCTGAGATTCGCCCATTGGCCACGGTCTGGTGGGACTTATAACCCTTTTTGCGCACATCTATGCTCAAACGTAACCCTTTTGTTACCTGAACTTCCTATCTATTCAGCCTGCCTAGGCGTAGATTTCCTGATGTCCAAGGGATTTGACCCCTCAAACCCAATGACCTTCGAAGGCTCAATTAATAGAAAAGGACGATGATGTCAGATCTAAATAATGGCATTTCCCGCCGCTCAGTACTTAAGGGTGCTGCAGTTGGTGGTTTAGGAATCGCAGCAGGTGGATCACTACTTGCAGGTTGCGGTTCAGGTGCAACAGGACCTCTTGCATACGGAGCTCGCTCTGTTGATGCAGGTCCAACAGCACAAAACGAAGCACTGCTTGCTGCGTACACAGCAAAGACAGGCAACGAAGTTAAGTACAACGCAACTGAGTCAAATGCATTCCAGAACAACCTCTCACAGTATCTACAGGGAACACCTGATGATGCATTTGAGTGGATGGCTGGATATCGCATGCAGTTCTTCGCAGAGCAGGGTCTGCTTGCAGATCTAACTGGCGTATGGGACACAATTGGCGATCAGTATGACGAAAGCTACAAGATCGCTTCAACAGGTCTTGATGGAAAGCAATACTTCGTACCACGTTCATGGTACCCATGGGGTCTCCACTTCCGTAAGTCAATGTTCCAAGATCTTGGTCTAAATGCTGACAACGTAACTAACTGGGATGAATTCCTAAAGATGCTTGATGGCATGAAGAAGAAGGGTCTTGTTGGTTTCGCTGCCGGAGATAAGGGCGGCTGGGAAGCAATGGGAACATTCGACATTCTTAACGCACGTATCAACGGTTACCAGTTCCACGTTGACCTACTTGCTGGCCGCGAAAAGTGGACAGATGCAAAGGTCACAGAAGTATTTACATACTGGTCACAGTTGATTCCTTACATGAATCCAAACGTTCTAGATCTCGAGTGGGATGGAGCTATGCAGCTTCTTCTACAGAAGAAGGCTGGATCAATGCTTATGGGTTCATGGTTCGGTGGAAACTTCAAGGAGCAGTCAGAAGCTGACTACCTAGATCTTTCAATCATTCCATTCCCAGAAATCAATCCAGAGCACGGTCGCGACACAATCGATGCACCAATTGACGGTTACTGCGTAGCTGCAAACGGTACAAACAACGAAGGTGGAGCTGACTTCTTGAAGTTTGCTGGAGACATCGAAGGTGTAAACGCAATTCTTGGCGCGAAGGATGCAAACGGAGCAAGTATTCCGATGACATCTGCGAACAAGGGTCAAGACACATCTTCATACGATCCATTCCAGAAGGAACAGCTTGCTGTTATGGCAGAAGCCAAGTACATCACTCAGTTCCTTGATCGCGATACTCGTCCAGACTTTGCAGGTCCAGTTGTTGGTCCAGCAATCCAGTCATGGTTCAAGAATCCAAAGGATGTAGCAAAGATCCAAGAGACTTTGCAGACACAGTGGGATGCACTACCTCCTCTAGCTTAATTAGTTGTTAATTTTTTAATTAACAATAAAGATTGAATTAGAGATAGGGTTATAAGTATGAGCTCGACGGCGAAAGACATCACTAAAGTCTCTCGCCGTCGAGCCTTTTCCAAAGCAGATCGCACAACACTCGCCGCATTTGTTGGCATTCCGCTTTTCTTTCACTTACTGCTCGTGTGGATTCCAGCAGTTTTAACAATTCTTCTTTCATTTACATATTGGTCAGGTATTTCAATCAGCCGAATCAAATGGGCTGGACTTGCAAACTATAAAAATATTTTCTTAGACACTCCTGCATTTTGGGAAGGTTTACAAAACAACACCATTTGGCTTTTGTGGTTTGCGGGTATCGCTACACCACTAGGAATTTTGCTTGCCTACCAAATCGATCGACAGATTCGTGGTCACAAGTTTTACGAAACCGCTTACTACTTGCCTGTGGTACTTTCATTAGCGGTTACCGGAATCATTTGGAACTTCTTACTTCGCCCAGATGGCTTTGTTAATGGCCTCTTTGGTCGCGATATTGATAATGCAATTTCATTCTTTGGTAATTACGACATCAATATTTATGTCATTTTAACTATCGCTTCGTGGCGGCATATTGGCTACATCATGCTTTTGTATTTAGCTGGCTTGAAATCAGTCGATTTAGCCCTTCGTGAAGCTGCATCCCTTGATGGAGCGACTGAATGGCAGACCTTCAAGAAGGTTGTTTTTCCATCTATGAAGCCTGTAAACATCATCGTTATCGTTATTACAATCATCGAATCTCTGCGTGCATTCGATATTGTTTACATCATTTATGGCTCATCAGCAGGGTTCCCTATTCTGGGTACCTTGGTTTTCCAAAATATCGCAGGTGAAGGCGCATCCATGAAGGGTGCCGCCTATGCGGTTATTCTCTTTGTTTTCTCAATTGGTCCGATTATTGCCTACCTACGCGCCACCTTTAAGAGTGATGTCCAATGACAATTGACCTAGATCTACAAAAGGCTGCTAAAAAGTACAAGAACAAGCAGAAGGTAAAAGATCGCTTTATCTCTGGCTTCATCGGCATCTTTGCAATTGTCTGGATCTTTCCAATTGCATGGACGATCTGGACCTCATTGCGCCCTTACAAAGATGTGCGAGCTAATGGACTGTTTTCTATTCCTAAGACACTGAATCTTGATAATTACAGCCAAGCAATTTCGCGCATGGATTTACCTTTGTATTTTTGGAATACAGCGCTCATCACAATTCCTGCGGTGTTTCTGACACTTTTCTTTGGCTCACTTATTGCATTCGTAGTTAGTCGCTACTCATTCAGATGGAATGTTTCTCTGCTTCTTCTATTTACAGCGGGAAATCTGCTTCCAGCACAGCTTGTATTTATTCCAGTATTCAAGATGTACATCACTTTTGGTAAAGCGATCGGAATGCCACGTATTTTGTATGACTCTCCATGGGGCGTTGTTTTGATTCACGTTGCATTCCAGATGGGTTTTGCAACCTTCGTTCTTTCAAGTTATATGAAAACAGTTCCAAAAGAGATTAGCGAATCAGCCATGGTTGATGGCGCAAGCGTTTTTACTCACTACACAAAGGTGATGCTGCCGTTACTACGTCCAGCACTTGCTTCACTAGGTGTACTAATGACGACCTGGATTTACAACGACTTCTTCTGGGCACTTGTGCTGATGTCATCAGATTCAAAGCGACCGATTACATCGGCCCTGGGTCGACTGCAGGGAGAATTCGTAACGGATTACAACCTTTTGGCCGCCGGTGCCACTATTGCGGCTTTACCTACTTTAATTGTGTTCTTCTTACTGCGTAAGCAGTTTGTTTCAGGCTTAACACTCGGCTCAACAAAGGGCTAATTTAAGAAAGTTGGAGGCAATGAAAGCAATTCAGATCACCGAATTTGGTGGTCCAGATGTCATGCACCTCGTAGAGCTAGAAGATCCAAAACCTGCAGAAGGTTTTGAACTAATCGAAGTTTCTGCAATTGGTATCAACTACGCAGACACCCATCAAACTGAAAATTCATACCTATCTCCTCAGAAGCTTCCAATGATCCCAGGCGGCGAAGTTGTTGGTAAAACTTCAAAAGGTGTTCGTGTTTTAGCACCCACAGATGGTGGGGGATACGCGCAAAAAGCTGTGGCACATTCAGCAGCGATGATTCCAATTCCTGATGGTGTCTCTGATGAACAAGCGTTGTGCATGTTGATTCAAGGATCAACTGCTTGGCACATTTTGAAAACCGTTGGCCATTTACAACCTGGTGAAACAGTTGTTATTCACGCAGCTGCCGGTGGCGTAGGAACAATTGCAATTCAGCTTGCAAAGATGTGGGGCGCAAAAGTTATTGCTGTTGCTTCATCAGAAAGTAAGCGCGCACTCGCAACATCTTTGGGTGCGGATGCGGTTGTAGAAGCAACACATGAAAATCTGGGTGAAGCAATTCGTGCTGCTAACGGTGGTAAGCGCGTAAACCTGATTCTTGAAATGGTTGGTGGAAAGACATTTGATGACAGTTTAGAAATCCTGGCACCCTTTGGTCGCTTGGTTACTTATGGAATGGCATCACGAGTTGCCCCAACAATGATTCAACCAGCAACACTTATGGGCGGAAGCAAAACAATTGTTGGATTTTGGCTGCTACATTGTTTTGGAAAGAAAGAGTTAATGAACGATGTAATCGAAAAACTTTTTGCGCTAGTTGTTGAAGGAAAGCTCAAGCCAGTTATCGGTGCGACGTATCCACTGAGCGAAGCCAGCAAAGCCCACAAAGCGATGCTTAGTCGCGAAACAACAGGCAAGATCACGCTAAATCCAGCCCTATAAATAGGTAATTTTTCCAAAGTGGAAGTTAGAAGGTAGGCTCAGCACTCGACTAAACACCGAGCAATCGGTGCCCCCCTAGCTCAGTCGGTAGAGTGTTTCCATGGTAAGGAAAAGGTCACCGGTTCGATTCCGGTGGGGGGCTCGAAAGAGGTTCTTCACCAAGAAGCACCGATCTTTTTAAACGCACAACCCTTGGCGGGGTAGCTCAGCTTGGTAGAGCAAGCGGCTCATAATCGCTGTGTCGTGGGTTCAAATCCCGCCTCCGCTACTAGTTCCACAAGCGTGAATTTCGCGCAACGTGCAGGCTCGGGTAACCTAAGCCTCTCGTAATCGACTGAAGGAGTAAGACCATGGCAAGCAAGAGCGCGGACGTTCGTCCAAAGATCACCATGGCATGCGTGGATTGCAAAGAGCGTAACTACATCACTAAGAAGAACCGCCGCAACGATCCAGACCGCATGGAACTTAAGAAGTTCTGTCCACGTTGCAAGTCTTCAACTCTTCACCGCGAAACTCGCTAATGCTCAATCCCGATTCGGTCGGGCGCACCTTCCAAGGTGCTGAAGAAGTAACTGTCACACAATCTCACATCGATGCCTTCTGTGCTGTGCTGTCAGAAAATGACACAACAGTTGCGCCACCTACCTTTGCCATTCGAATTACCTTAGATCAATCTCAAGAAATTCTTTCTGACCCTGAAATTGGTTTGGACTGGACCCGAGTTGTTCACGGAGATCAGCGCTTTGAAATCAAGCGACCAATCGTTGCAAATGATTCTCTGAAATGTTCATCAACTATTGAAAGCTACAAAGTAAGTGATGGAAACGAATTCGTTGTGATTCGTTCTGACCTACATTCTGCAGCTGAACTAGTTGTTTCAACGTGGTCAACTTTGGTGGTCCGCGCATGATCAACGTCGGCACAACTCTTGAAGAAAAAGTGTTTTTTATAGATCGTGCAATGCTCAAGGCATATGCCGATGCCAGCGGGGACCAGAATCCAATTCACCAGAATGAAGAGTTCGCTAAAGCTGTTGGGCTACCTAATGTAATTTCCCACGGCATGCTAACGATGGCATTAGTCGGAAAGTATGTATCTGATTGGGCTGGGGGATCACAACAGGTTAAGCAATTTTCAGGTCGGTTCATGAAGCCAGTAATTGTTCCGGCAGAGGTAAAAGTAGATCTGACGGTTTCGGGCAGTGTTGTCGCAGTTGATGGCAACCAAATAACCCTTGAACTCAGCGCAACTTCTGCAGGTGTAAAGGTTTTTGGAATCTCACAAGCGGTGATTGTTAAATGAGCATTCCTGATTCAGTTACTGCGCTTGCTCAGGCACGTATGGATGCGCGAGCAGCAAAAGATTTTGCCCTTGCTGATAAGTATCGCGATGAATTACTTCAGGCCGGCTTTGAAGTTGTAGATGTTGCTGGGGGATACGAACTGCGCCCTAAGAAGCCATATATAACCCTTGCTTACCCACGAGATATCAGGCCGATTGATTTAGAAAACGATGTAACCGTTGGAATCATTGTCGATGGATTTACCGATGATGCACTTGAAACCGTTAAAACAATCAAAGCCAACAGCAATTGCGCAGTAGCAATCATTTCAATTGGCGATGCAGGTGCATTGTTTGAACAAATGGACAAGCGAACATATCTAATTGCGGTTAGCCCAGGAGCTGCGTGGGGAGATTGCGCCAATGTTTTTCTAGAAAAAGTTAAGAGTAAGTATGTAGTGATTATGGATCCATCAACACGATTTACTGGAGATGCGATTGCACCTGTTGTTCAAGAGTTAGCAAAAGGTGAATTCGTTGGTGTTGGTTGGCGCGGGGGATTGATAAATACCCACGATGAATGGCGCAGTGTTGATGACAAGGGACCTGGCGAAGTAGATGTTCTCTTTTCATACTTTATGGCATTTAATCGAGAAGCAATGATTGAAGTTGGCGGATTCAACCCACGCGCTTTGTATTATCGAAATGCTGATATCGAATACTCATTAAAGATTCGCCAAGCCGGTGGACGGCTATTGCAGATGGAACTGCCGCTGATTCAGGATCGTCACCACGGGTATCACGATGCTGAACCTGAATACCGCGAAGTTCAATCCAAGAAGAATTACGACCGGATCCTTGATAAGTACAGAGGCAAAGACGCAATTTTGTCTCCTCGCAGGTAACCTTCTTTCATGACCGATCTAGCCAAATACACCAGCTTGCGGGTGGGTGGACCGGCAAAGAAAATCGTTCAGGTTTCCAACGAAGCAGAAATCATTGCAGCGATTGAACAAGCTGGTGATTCTCCCGTCTTGATTCTTGGCGGTGGCACAAATCTTCTTGTTTCAGATAGAGGCTTTGATGGCACTGTAATCCGTATTTCAAACAACTCGGTGAAATCCGAAGTTGATGCCTGCAGCGGTGCGACGCTAACAATTGGTGCAGGAGAAGATTGGGATATCTTTGTTCAAGCAACAATTGATCGAGGATTTGCAGGACTTGAAACTCTGAGCGGAATTCCAGGCACGGTTGGTGCTGCACCGATTCAAAACATTGGTGCGTACGGTCACGAAGTATCTGAATTCATTACACGGGTACGCACCTATGATCGCCAAGAAAAGGCAATTAAGACTTTCACAAATGCGGAATGCCAATTTACTTACCGCAATTCTTACTTCAAGTCCCATCCTGGACGTTACATAGTTTTAGATGTGCAGTTCCAAATTCGAATTGGTGAAATGAGTGATCCAATTACTTATCTTGAACTTGCAAAAAAGCTAGGTGTTGAACCAGGAGATAAGGCTTCAGTTAAAGAAACTCGCGCCGCGGTTTTAGAACTTCGAGCAAGCAAGGGCATGTTGTTGTCACACGATGATCATGATTCTTGGTCTGCCGGATCATTTTTTACCAATCCAATTATTTCTCAGCAACAAGCAGATGAACTGCCAAATGCAGCGCCCAAGTGGCCATTGCTTGACGGCAGAGTAAAAATTTCAGCTGCCTGGTTAATTGAAAACTCTGGTACGCATAAGGGTGATCAAGTTGGTGGTGCACGAATTTCCACAAAACATGTACTTGCACTTACTAACTCTGGCAGCGCAACCGCATCAGATATTGCAGAGCTTGCAAAACGTGCGCGCAATCAAGTTAAAGAGGTATTTGGAATAACCCTTGAAGCTGAAGTAAACCTGGTGGGGATTGAGCTTTAGCCTTCAGTAAGTAGCTTTTTGATACGGCCAATACCCTCAACGATGTCTTCATCGCTAGTTGCGTATGAAAAACGTAGATATCCAGATGGACCAAATGCTTCGCCCGGAACTGCGGCAACTTCGACCTCTTCAAGAAGAAGCGTTGCTAATTCTGCAGATGTTGTAGGTGTTTTTCCGCGAATAGTTGTTCCAAGTACACCCTTAACTGATGGATATACATAAAAGGCACCTGTTGGTGTTGGGCACACAAAGCCAGGGATTTCATTGAGCAAACCAACAATTAGTTTGCGACGACGGTTAAATGCCTCGCCCATCTTGTGAACTGCGTCCAGGTTTCCGTTAAGTGCTGCAATTGCAGCGCGTTGTGAAACGTTAGAAACATTGGATGACAAGTGTGACTGCAAATTAGTTGCAGCCTTAATGACATCTTTAGGCCCGATCATCCAACCTACGCGCCAACCTGTCATTGCATATGTCTTTGCAACACCATTGATGATGATGCAGGTGTCAGCAAGTTCAGGAACAACTACTGGCATCGATGGAGCAGTAGCACCGTCGTATAACAAGTGCTCATAAATTTCATCAGAAATAACCCAGATGTTGTTCTTTACTGCCCATTCGCCAATCGCCTTAACTTGTTCTACAGAATAAACAGAACCAGTTGGATTCGATGGTGAGCAGAAAAGCAATGCCTTGGTTTTTGGTGTTCGAGCTGCTTCAAGTTGTTCAACTGATACCAAATAGTTTTGTGTTTCATTGGCAAAGATTTCAACACTTACTCCGCCAGCTAACTTCACACATTCTGGATATGTAGTCCAATAAGGCGAAGGAAGTAGAACTTCATCACCTGGATCAATAATCGATGCAAATGCCTGGTACACAGATTGCTTTCCACCATTTGTTACTAAAACCTGGTCAGCGGTGATTTCATAATTACTGTCACGCTTTGTCTTGGCAACGATCGCATCTCGTAGATCTGGCAAACCTGGTGTTGGTGTATATCGGTGGTTTGCAACAACCTTTGTTGCAGCAGCTGCTGCATCAACAATGTAATCAGGTGTTGGAAAATCTGGCTCACCCGCACCAAAGCCAATTACTGGTCGGCCTGCTGCTTTAAGCGCTTTTGCCTTTGCATCAACGGCCAAAGTGGCCGATTCTGCGATAGCTGCGATTCGGGCTGAGATACGAGGTTTCATAGGCGTAAGTCTGCCGTATTCCTGGCTCGAGTTAGACCTGAACCCCACCTTGCCTCTACACTTCGACGCTCACGAGGGTTTGCTTTTCCCTATGGTTTCGCCATGCTCTCGCGAAGGGCAGTAGCTCAATTGGCTAGAGTTGCCGTCTCCAAAGCGGCCGGTTGGGGGTTCGAGTCCCTCCTGCCCTGCACGAAGTTTTACAGATCGACTGTAATAAAGAAGTACTAACGAAGTTCGAAAGGAAATGACGATGACAGAGTCAGTTGAACAAGTAGCCGAGAAGCTCGGTCTATTTGCGCGCGTTGGACTTTTCTATCGCCAAGTAATTTCAGAGCTCCGTAAGGTTGTTTGGCCTACACGTAATCAGCTAACGACATACACAGCTGTTGTACTCGTGTTCGTAACTTTCATCATTGCCGTGGTTTCTCTGATTGACCTTGTTCTCGGTCGACTTGTCTTCTGGGTATTTGGGTAAGGACAGACAATGACCGAAGAAATGAAGGCTGACGCATTCGAAGCTGCGCTCGCTGCTAACGCAACTGAGATTGCAACTCCAGTCGTCGAAGAGATCGTTGAAGCACCTGTTGCTTCAACTGAGCCTGAACTAGCGCTCGCATCCGATGAAGATGGCGACATCGAATCAGATGAGAATGATCCAAATGCAGAATTTCGCCGCACGCTACGTACCGCACTTGGTGATTGGTATGTAGTCCACTCTTATGCAGGTTACGAGAAGAAGGTGAAGGGCAACCTTCACAACCGTATCGTTTCGCTCAACATGGAAGATTACATCTTCCAGATTGAAGTACCTGAAGAAGAAGTGAAGGAACTTAAGAACGGCCAGTTCAAGATGGTTAAGCGCAACATCTACCCAGGCTACGTTTTGGTTCGCATGGATTTAACTGATGAGTCATGGTCTGCAGTTCGTAACACTCCTGGTGTTACTGGCTTCGTTGGAAATGCTCACCACCCATCGCCATTGAGCATGGATGAAGTTGAAAAGATTCTGGCTCCACGTCCTGTGAAGAAGTCAGATAAAGAAGCAATCCGCGTTGTTGACTTCGAAGTTGGCGAGTCAGTAACCGTTATGGATGGCCCTTTTGCAACGCTTCCAGCATCGATTTCAGAGATCATGCCAGAGCAAGCAAAGCTCAAGGTTCTTGTTTCTATCTTCGGACGTGAAACACCAGTAGAACTTTCATTCGGTCAGGTACAGAAGATCTAATTTTTTAGAACAAAACCAAGAAAAAGAGGAAAAGAAATGGCACCAAAGAAGAAGGTAAGCGGCTTTATCAAGTTGCAGATTCAGGCTGGAGCAGCAACACCTGCACCACCAGTTGGTCCTGCGCTAGGTCAGCATGGTGTCAACATCATGGAATTCGTGAAGGCATACAACGATGCAACAGCATCACAAAAGGGCCAGATCATTCCAGTTGAAATTACTGTGTACGAAGATCGCTCATTCACATTCATCACTAAGACACCTCCTGCATCACGTTTGATCTTGAAGGCTGCTGGCGTTGAAAAGGGATCAGCTGTTCCTCACAAGACAAAGGTTGCAAACATCACCATGGCGCAGGTCAAGGAGATCGCAACACAGAAGATGGCTGACCTCAATGCAAATGACATTGATCAAGCTGCGAAGATCATTGCGGGTACAGCTCGTTCAATGGGAATCACAGTAAACGGCTAAGTTAATAAATTTCTCATCACCAAATTGGTGAAGAGATGTGGGAGGACCTCGCTGGTCCGCTAACCACAACCACTAACTCCCTTAGGGAGAAATGAGGAAGAAATGAAGCGCTCAAAGAACTACTTAGCGGCAGCTGAAAAGGTAAAGAAGGATCACCTTTACACACCACTAGAGGCAGTAACACTTGCCAAGGAAACATCAACAGTTAAGTACAACGCATCTGTAGAAGTTGCATTGGTTCTTGGTGTTGACCCAAAGAAGGCAGATCAAGCGATCCGCTCAACAGTTAACCTTCCACACGGAACAGGTAAGACCGCTCGCGTTTTGGTTTTCGCGAATGGTGCAAATGCAGATGCAGCTCGTGCTGCTGGTGCAGATATCGTCGGTGGAGATGAACTAATTGAAGAAGTCTCAAAGGGACGTCTTGATTACGACGCTGTTGTTTCAACACCAGATCTCATGGGTAAGGTCGGTCGCCTCGGTAAGGTTCTAGGACCTCGTGGTTTGATGCCAAACCCAAAGACAGGAACAGTAACTACAGATGTTGCTAAGGCTGTTGAAGATATTAAGGGCGGAAAGATCGAATTCCGCGTTGATAAGGATTGCAACCTTCACTTCATCATCGGAAAGTCATCCTTCACCGCAGAACAACTTGCAGATAACTACGCAGCGGCTTTTGACGAAGTTCTTCGTGCCAAGCCTGCGTCATCTAAGGGCCGTTACATTCGCAAAGCGGTTGTATCAACGACGATGGGACCTGGCGTTCCACTTGATACGAACTACGCTCGCGAAGGCGGACCAATCATTCAGTAATTAAGTTTTGCATCACTAACCCCGTCGCATATCGCGGCGGGGTTTCTTCTTAACGTCGTCCGAAAAGTTTCGAGAGAATATTCGGCTCTTTCGGATCGTTTTCATGTCCGGCGCAAATTTGAGATTTAGGAACTCCACGCATCACTTCCGAGACATGCTGTCCACAGCCTGACCACGTAATTTTTCCGCATTTACGACACTGAACCTGTGAACACATCTTTCTCTCCAATCTTTTGAATTGCTTTATATACCCTAGGGGGTATACTAGAGTTTAATCTGATGGAGGTCAAGATGTCACGAAGAGCTAATTCCGTTGTCCTTAGGGATCAAGAACAGTTAGAGGAAATCTTCAAACGCGTGAAGCGAGCAGAAGGTCAAATCGCTGGCGTGATTCGAATGCTGGAAGATGGCCGTAACTGTGAAGAGATCGTGCATCAGATGGCTGCTGTTGGTAAA
>Ga0208089_1000234_pt1 | contig 14729 bp, 14 predicted proteins | sample LakMenEpi29Jun12_FD_150744 | JGI IMG/M metagenome (GOLD analysis project Ga0208089, IMG submission 150744) | Freshwater microbial communities from Lake Mendota, WI - 29JUN2012 deep hole epilimnion (SPAdes) | ecosystem: Environmental > Aquatic > Freshwater > Lake > Epilimnion/Euphotic zone ... | reverse complement strand
CGCACTTGATGGACTCGGTCTAAGGTTGAATTTAGGCAAAATCGGACGGGTGAGGCTCAGCTACGTCGGTTTTTTTGCCGGCCTTGCTGGCATCTTCTTTCTTCTCTACATCGCCGATTAAGTTGGCGCGGCTCACGCCTAACCACATGGCAATCGGGCAAGCCACCAGCACGGACGAATAGATGCCGAATAAAATGCCGATGGTGAGGGCCAGGGCAAAGTTGTGCAGCACTTCACCGCCAAACAGCAACATGGAGCCGACCATGGTTTGCGTCATGGTGTGGGTGATGATGGTGCGTGACATGGTGCGGGTAATGGCGTTGTCTATGACTTGCACCACGCTGGCTTTACGCATCTTGCGGAAGTTTTCCCGTACGCGGTCAAATACCACCACGGATTCGTTCACCGAGTAACCCAACACGGCCAAAATAGCGGCCAGCACGGTCAGATTGAATTCCCATTGGAAGAAGGCAAAAAAGCCTAAGATGATCACCACGTCGTGCATGTTGGCGATGATCGCTGCCACGGCAAAACGCCATTCAAACCGTAACCACAAGTACAAGACGATGCCTAAGCTGACAAAGAATAGCGCTAAGCCGCCATTTTCATAAAGCTCGTCGCCCACTTGCGCGCCCACTGATTCCACGCGGCGCACTTCGGCCTTAGGGTCGGCGGTCACCAGAGCGGTTTTAACTTGTTCCGACAATTGCGATACCGATACGCCGACTTTAACCGGCAAGCGGATTAACACATCGTGACTGGAACCAAAGTTTTGCACGGTGGCTTCTTTGAGGCCTATGCTGTCGACCGCTTTGCGCACGCTTTCTAAGTTGGCAGCTTGTGGGTAGTTCACTTCCATGATGGTGCCGCCGGTGAAGTCCACGCCAAAATTTAAACCGCGTGTGGCTAAAAACACCACGGCTAGCAAGAAAGTAATCAAGGAGATGGCCGTCGTTAAACGGCCGTAGCTCATGAAGGGAATGTCGTTCTTGATTCTAAATAATTCCATAATTTTTTACTCTAAAAAATTGAAGCTAAGGCCTTAAGCTCGGAAAATTTGGCCTATGGATAATTGGCTTAATTTGCGGCGGTAACCATACATGAAGTTGACCATGGCACGAGACACCAATACCGCACTGAACATCGAGGTTAGGATGCCTAACACGTGAACCACGGCAAAGCCTTTAATCGGGCCGGTACCAAACATGAACAAGGCCAAACCGGCAATCAAGGTGGTGACGTTGGAGTCCAAAATGGTGTCCCAGGCACGATCGTAACCAGCGTGTATGCTGGCTTGCGGCGTGTTGCCGTTACGCAATTCTTCACGCACCCGTTCGTTGATCAGCACGTTTGCGTCAATCGCCATACCCAATGCCAGGGCAATCGCTGCCAAGCCAGGCAAGGTGAGCGTGGCTTGCAACATAGATAGTATGGCCACCAATAGCAGTAAGTTAATTGCTAGCGCGGCCACCGATACGGCACCAAAGGCCATGTAGTAGACCATCATCATGACGGCAATCGCCGCAAAGCCCCAAAGGGTAGAGTGGATGCCGCGGTTGATGTTGTCTTGACCCATGCTAGGCCCAACTGTGCGCTCTTCTATGATGTCCATAGGCGCAGCCAAGGCACCGGCACGGAGCAGCAAGGAAATGTCGGTGGCTTCTTGGGTATTGGCCATGCCGGAGATTTGCACGCGACCGCCGCCAATTTCTTCATTGATGGTGGGCGCCGTGATGACTTCGGTGCTGCCTTTTTCTATCAACAAAATGGCCAAGCGTTTGCCCACATTTTCCCGCGTCACTTGCTGGAAGATTCGAGCGCCACGGGCATCCAGGGTCACGTTTACGGTGTTTCTGCCTGATTGGCTGTCCACGCCTGGGCCAGCATCGGTAATGTAATCGCCGGTTAATGCCACGCTCTTTTTAACCAAGACCGGTTGACCGTCGCGGTCTTTAAACACGTCGTCACCAAGCGGAGCTTGGCCGTTGGCGGCTTTTTCTAAGGTGGCTGCGTCGGTTTTGTCTTCGTCCACTAGGCGTATTTCCAAGGTGGCGGTGCGGCCCAATATGTCTTTGGCTTTCGCCGTGTCTTGCACACCAGGCAATTGCACCACCACGCGGTCGGCACCTTGTTGTTGAATAATGGGCTCAGCAACGCCTAACTCGTTAATTCGATTGTGCAGGGTTTGGATGTTTTGCTTGATAGCGAAATCTTGTATGCGTTTTTGCTCAACCAAATTAAGCGAGGCTTTTAACACGCGCTCGCTACCATTAGACGATTCCGTTAAGGTCAGGTTGGGGTACTCTTTGCTTATGATGGCTTTGGCTTTAAGCAACTCGGCTTCGTCGTTGAAGTTGATTTGCACCGTTTCACCCTCACGGCTAACGCCCACGTATGAGATGCGCTCTTTACGCAAGGCAATGCGGAAATCGCCGACAAAACGCTCGGCGGCCTTGCTTAATGCCGCTTTCATGTCCACTTGCAATAAGAAGTGCACGCCACCGCGTAAGTCCAAACCCAAGTACATCGGTTTGGCGCCGACGCTGCGTAGCCAATCCGGTGAACGCGAAAGCAGATTAAGCGCCACGGTGTAATCGCTGCCTAATCTGGCCTGTAACACGTCTTTAGCGCGGATTTGTGTATCGGTATTGGCGAAGCGAGCCTTAACCCCACGCGCGTCCAAGTAGACGCCATCGTAGGCGATGTTTTCTTGCTTAAACACGCTTTCCACTTGACCCAGCAGCGCCGAATCCAACTTGGTGGTGCTTTTGGCCGGGGTGATTTGTACCGCAGGCGATTCACCGAAAAAATTGGGAACGGTATAAATCAAGCCTATCAATATAACGATGGCAACGAAAACATTTTTCCACAGTGGATAGCGGTTCATAGTCTGGCTCTAGTCGGTAAGGGGTTGGGGTCTAGCGGCTTAATTTACAGGCTCTTAATGGTGCCTTTAGGTAGGGCGCTTTGCACGGCTTGTTTTTGTACGGTAATTTCCGTGTTAGGGGCAATCTCAACGCTAACAAAGGCTTCGCTCACTTTGCTAATTTTGCCCACAATGCCACCGCTGGTGATGACTTCGTCGCCTTTTTGCAAGGCGGCTATCATGGCGCGCTGCTCTTTAGCGGCTTTCATTTGCGGACGGATTATCATGAAGAAAAATAAAACAAAAATGACAACAAGTGGCAAAAAGCTCATTAATTCGTTGCTGCCAGTAGCGCCTGCTGCGTATGCATTGGAAATAAACACGTTCATTACCTCATTGATAAATTGCTAGGGTTAGTAAAAATAAGCTGTCGATTTTAACACAGACTGCCGCAAATTGCTGGTATGGCGTCTTAGGATAAGCTTGCACGTTTGGCGGCAAAATCTCGCTTAAACGCCTCAAATTCGCCAGCTTCTATGGCGCTGCGCATGCCGGCCATCAAGACTTGGTAGTAGTGCAAATTGTGTATGGTGTTTAAGCGTGAGCCTAAAATTTCCCCCACTTTGTGTAAGTGGTGCAAATAAGCTCGGCTAAAATTTTGGCAGGTGTAACAGGCGCAATCGGCATCCAGGGCTTGGGTGTCGCTTTTGTAGCCGGCATTTTTAATTTTAATGTCGCCGTATTGGGTGAATAGCCAACCGTTACGGGCATTGCGAGTAGGCATAACGCAGTCAAACATGTCTATGCCTTGGCTGACTGCCGCCACCAAGTCTTCTGGCGTGCCAACGCCCATCAAGTAGCGTGGTTTGTTGGCCGGCATTTTTGGCGCGGTGTGCGCCAAGATACGCAACATGTCCTCTTTGGGTTCGCCCACCGATAAGCCGCCTATGGCATAACCGTCAAAGTCGATGTCCACTAAGCCTGCTAAGGACACGTCGCGCAAGTCCTCGTGCATACCGCCTTGTATGATGCCAAACAGCGCATTGCTGTTGCCTTGGTGGGCCGCCTTGCTGCGCTTGGCCCAACGCAATGACAGTTGCATGGATTCGTCGGCTTGCTTGACGGTGGCGGGGTAGGGCGTGCATTCATCAAAAATCATGACGATGTCGGCATTCAATACTTTTTGTATGCGCATGGATTCTTCTGGCGTTAAAAAGCAGCTGTCACCGTTGATGGGCGAGCGAAACTTCACTCCCTCCTCACTGATCTTGCGCAAAGCGCCCAAGCTCCATACTTGAAAGCCGCCGGAATCGGTCAGAATCGGGCCATCCCAGCCCATGAATTGATGCAAGCCACCGTGGGCGGCGATGACATCTAAGCCTGGGCGTAACCATAAGTGAAAGGTGTTGCCCAACACTATGTGCGCGTCTATTTCTTTTAGCTCTAATGGCGACATGGCTTTGACCGTGCCGTAAGTGCCAACCGGCATGAAAGCGGGCGTTTGTACTTCGCCGTGGGCTAGGCTGACGGTGCCGCGCCTAGCCAGGCCGTCTTGTTTATGTAGGGTAAATTGCATGGTGTCAGTGTGCTGCGATTAAATAGCTAAGCTGGGTTTAGTTTCAGGGCGGGATAGTATCACAAGGCGACCCCTAACTCATGGTTTGCATGCACGCTAGTGACGTTGTTCAAGCATAAAAATAAGCAATCTGTTTTATCAAGTCAGGGTTTGCTATACTTGTGGCCTATTTTAAACACATGGTTACAGCGCATGACCGATGCTAACGAGTCAATCAAATCAGTAGAGAAGCCTAAGCGACGAGCTGTCGGTGGGCAAAGCTTGGGTGCGCGCGGCATTTATTTGTTACCGAATTTATTCACCTCGGCCGCCTTATTTGCCGGCTTTTTTGCCATTGTGCAAGCAATGAATGGCCATTTCGAACAAGCCGCCATGGCCATTTTTATTGCCATGGTATTAGACGGTTTGGATGGTCGCGTGGCCCGCATGACCAACACGCAAAGTGCCTTTGGCGCCGAGTACGACAGCTTGTCCGACATGGTGTCGTTTGGTGTGGCGCCGGCACTCATTCTCTATGTGTGGGCCTTAAAGCCCTTGGGTAAATTAGGCTGGTTGGCGGCTTTCTTGTATTGTGCCTGCGCTGCTTTGCGCTTGGCCAGATTTAACACCAAATTGGACGACGACTACCAAGATAAGCGCTATTTCCAAGGCTTGCCCAGCCCCGGCGCCGCTGCTTTGTTGGCTGGTTTTGTTTGGGTTTCATACGAATACGGGGTGAGTGGTCGCGACGTGTTTTTTGGTATCTTGCAATGGAAATGGATGGCATGGGGCTTAACTGTTTTTGCTGGCGCGTCCATGGTCACCGATTTGCGCTATTACAGCGGTAAAGACATTAACCTAAAACGCAGCGTGCCGTTTTTTGTGATTTTGGCCATCATGCTATTGATGGTCTTGGTATCCTATAGTCCACCAGAAGTCTTATTTTTTCTGATGGCAGCCTACGCGCTGTCCGGCTACCTGCTTTGGCTGCGCGATAAGCTAAAAAAATAGGCTGATGCATGCAAGGCTAAGGCGGCCATTTTTTTGCTTGCGAAACCGACTAAAACCCACTATATTTCTACCACTATGTTGAATATCTCCATTTCAAACACCGCATTTTTTCTGGCTTTATTGACCAGTGCCTTGCTATTGCGCAAATTAGCCGCCTTACGTGCTGCTAGCTTACGCACGCAAAAACTGCGCTAGCGCGCAAACTAAACCTCCCCAAACTACCGTTATTGTCTGTGCCTTGCATGATAAAAATGCAAGCAGGTGCTATTATTTGAGCTCATGCAAGTGGGCGTCAACCTAGCGAAATTTAGTAAAGAAAAAACCAAAAAATTAGGAAACTGTGATGAAACAGGGTAACAAGCAAGCCGATCAAATTATTATTTTTGACACTACTTTGCGCGATGGCGAACAAAGCCCCGGTGCGGCGATGACCAAAGAAGAGAAAATTCGCATCGCTAGGCAATTAGAAAAATTGGGCGTGAACGTTATAGAGGCGGGCTTTGCCGCCGCCAGCCCAGGCGATTTTGAGGCCATTTCTGAAATCGCCAAAATCATTAAGCAGTCCACTGTTTGTTCGCTAGCCCGTGCCAGCGAGAATGACGTGCGTCGCGCCGGCGAAGCGATTAAGCATGCTGCCAGTGGCCGCATACACACGTTTATCGCGACCAGCAAAATTCACATGGAAAACAAATTGCGCATGAGCGAAGACCAAGTGGTTGAGCGTGCCGTGCAAGCGGTGAAATGGGCTTTGGAATACACCAAAGACGTGGAGTTTTCTGCGGAAGACGCGGTGCGTTCGGACATGGACTTTTTGGTGCGGGTATTTGATGCGGTGATTGCGGCCGGTGCCACCACCATCAACGTACCGGACACCGTTGGTTACTCTATCCCAGCTCCATGGGGCGAGCGCATGCGCGATTTAATTGCACGCGTCAAAGACAGCGACAAAGTGGTCTGGTCTACCCATTGCCATAACGATTTGGGTATGGCCGTGGCCAACTCCTTGGCCGCCGTCATGGGTGGCGCGCGACAAGTGGAATGCACCATCAACGGCTTAGGCGAACGTGCCGGCAACGCCAGTTTGGAAGAAGTGGTGATGGCATTGCGCACGCGTCGCGATGTGTTCAACCTTGAGACCAGCATCGATGCCACGCAAATCGTGCCCACCAGTAAATTGGTGTCCACCATCACCGGCTACCCGGTGCAACCGAATAAAGCCATCGTTGGCGCCAATGCCTTTTCGCATGAGTCTGGCATACACCAAGACGGCGTGCTTAAACACCGCGAAACCTATGAAATCATGCGCGCCGAAGACGTGGGCTGGGGCGCCAATAAATTAACCTTGGGTAAATTGTCTGGGCGCAATGCGTTTAGATCCCGCCTAAAGGAATTGGGCATTGAGTTAGCGACGGAAGATTTGTTGAACGCCGCGTTTGCCCGCTTCAAAGATTTGGCCGATAAAAAATCGGAAATATTTGACGAAGATTTGCATGCCTTAGTCAGCGATGAATTCTTGTCCGTGGCCACCGAGCATTTCAAATTGGTCTATTTGCAAGTGGCATCGGTGACCGGTGAAGTGCCGCATGCCAGCATCACCTTGTCCGAAAATGGCCAAGAAAAACGTGCCGAAGCCAGTGGCGGCGGTCCAGTGGATGCCGCATTCAAGGCCATAGAAAGCATCGCGCAAAGTGAGGCCGAATTGCAGTTGTATTCGGTTAACAACATCACCAGTGGCACCGATGCGCAAGGTGAAGTGACGGTCCGTTTGTCTAGAGGGGGTCGCATTGTTAATGGGCAAGGCGCCGATACCGACATCGTGGTGGCTTCTGTAAAAGCGTATTTAAATGCGCTTAATAAAATACAGTCCAAATCGGAGCGGGCTCACCCGCAGGTTTAGCTTGCAAGCAGCGAGGCTATCTCGCTGCTTGCAGTGAACGCCCTTACGCATGCACATTAAACAAAAAACCCTGTTAATAGGCTTGTGCCTGTTTTGCACCTATTTCATATGGGGTTCCACTTACCTGGCCATCCGCTTTGGCATAGAAAGCTTTCCGCCGTTTCTCATGGCGGGCATACGCTTTACCTCGGCGGGTTTAATTTTGTATGCGCTGATGCGCTACTTAGGGGCGCCTAATCCGAATCGGCAGGAATGGCTGGGAGCCGGTGTCGTCGGCTTGTTGTTACCGGCATTGGGCAATGGCACCGTGTGCTACGTGCAGCAAACCGTGTCGTCCAGTGTGGCGGCCTTAGCCATCGCTACCGCACCGATCTGGATGGCTATTTTTTCCTCTATATGGGGCCATAAAATTACCGCTAGAGAATGGCTAGGCGTAGCCGTGGGTTTGCTGGGCATAGGCTTGTTGAATCTGGGTGGTAGCTTGCACGGCAATTTGACTGGCGCGCTCTTGTTGATTTTTGCTGCTGCTACTTGGTCATTTGGATCGGTATGGAGTAAACGCTTGGCGATGCCGGCCGGCTTCATGGCTAGTGCCGTGCAAATGCTGGTTGGCGGCTTGGTCTTGTTGCTAATCAGCAGCCTGCAAGGCGAAAGTTGGCCACAGCAAATCAGCCACAAATCGTGGGCAGCCATGCTGTTTTTAGTGGTGTTGGGCTCCTTGGTGGCGTACAGCGCCTACCAATATTTATTGAACACTGTGCGACCTTTGGTGGCCAGCAGCAACACCTTTATCAACCCGATAGTGGCCTTTGTGTTGGGCATGCTGTTTGCCAACGAGCACGTAACTGGCATGGAAGTCACGGCTTTGGCGGTGATATTGGTAGGCGTATTTTTAGTGCTATCCAACCCAAATAAAGAATTATAAATTTAACCGTAAAGACGATTGCAATGAAACAAAACTTGGCCTTGTTCGATTTAGATAACACCTTGCTAGCTGGCGACAGCGACTACAACTGGAGCTTGTTTTTAATTAAGCAGGGCTTGTTGGATGAAAAAACCCACCACGAACGCAACGAGCAGTTTTACTTGGATTATAAAAATGGCAACTTGGACATTTACAAGTTTTTAGCCTTCCAATTAAAACCTTTGTCGGAACACAGCATGGCCGATTTAAACGCCTTGCATGCTAAGTACATGGACAGTGTGATACGGCCCATGATGACGCAAAAAGCCCAGGATTTAGTTAATCAACATAAAGCCCAAGGCGATTTGTGTTTGGTCATTACTGCCACCAACAGCTTTGTCACCAAGCCGATTGCGCAAGCTTACGGTATAGCGCATTTGATCGGTACCGACCCGGAAATGGTCAATGGCGCATACACCGGCGGCGTGGCAGGGGTGCCGAGTTTTCAAGAAGGCAAGGTAACGCGATTAAAGCTATGGTTGGCGGAGCGCGGTCAGGTATTGGCGGATTTTGAGCGGAGTTATTTTTACAGCGATTCGCACAATGACTTGCCCTTAATGAAACTGGTGACCCACCCAGTGGCGGTGGATGCCGATGCCAAGTTGACGGACTACGCGCAGCAACACGGTTGGCCGCACATCAGCTTGCGCTAGGTTTTAGCGGCCTAGTAAGACTTGCAGTATGAATTTGCTGCCTAGGTAGGCCAGCAACAACAGCGCAAAGCCAGCCAATGTCCAGCGGATGGCTTTCATGCCGCGCCAGCCGTAGCGAACGCGGCCAAACAGCAAGGCGGCGTAAATGACCCAGCTGGCAATGGAAAACACGGACTTGTGATTGAACTGCAAAGGCTGGCCAAAAATTTCTTCAGAAAACAGCATGCCGCTCAACAGCGTGATGGTCAGTAAAACAAAGCCCATGCTGATGATTTGAAATAACAAGGCTTCCATTACCATTAAGGGTGGAAAATTAGGCAGGCGCAGCAAATTGGCTTTGTTATGCAGGCTGCGTTCCGCAAACAGCATCAGTAGAGCGTGCAAGGTGGCGAAGGTGAATAAGCTGTAAGCGAGCAAGGCAATGGCGATGTGCGCTAAAAATAAAGCCGATTCGCCGTTAGGGTAGGTGTGGTCTGCCACCATGTATGCCGGCAACACGGCAAACACTGCTGCTTGCGGCAAAATGAAGGCTTGCAAGCCGGCTAAATTGTGTTTGCGATCGGCCCAACCGTAGATCAATACGGTTAACCATGCAATCAAGGACAACACATTAAAAAAACCTAAATTCAAGCCATGGGAAAAGGTTACTTGGTATAACAAGCAGGCGTGTATCAGCAAACCCAAAGCCAGCAGGCCGGAGCGCAAACTGGCGCTGGATTGGGCTAACAAGGGTTGAGCGCTAACCCGAAAGTTGCTGGCCACCGCTAGGTAGATCAGCACCAAGGCCAAATAGGGCAGGCTTTTTTGTAAGAGATCAGTCATAACGTAATTATGGCGCAAATATGCGGTAAATATAATAGCTTGATGTAAAATCGCAAACTAAATGACTTGTAAGAGTAGACCATGCTAGAAAACTTGACCGACCGCCTGCAGGGCGTCATTAAAAACTTACGTGGCCAAGCCAGGCTAAGCGAAGAAAACATCAGCGACGCCATGCGTGAAGTGCGCATGGCATTGCTTGAAGCCGACGTGGCCTTGCCGGTGGTGAAAGACTTCATCGTCCAAGTTAAGCAGCGTGCGCAAGGCCAAGAAGTGCTGCAAAGCCTCACGCCTGGCCAAGCCGTCATACAAGTAGTGCACGATGAATTAACCGCCTTAATGGGCAAGGCTAACGTTGCTTTGAATTTAGCCGCGGTGCCGCCCGCCATTATTTTAATGGCCGGCTTACAAGGGTCGGGTAAAACCACCACTTCCGCTAAATTAGCTAAATTACTTAAAGAGCAGAAAAAGAAAGTTTTGCTCGCCAGTGCCGACGTTTACAGGCCGGCGGCGATTGCCCAATTAAAAACCTTGGCCCAGCAATTGGACGTGGAGTGCTTTGACAGCAACGCCAGCCAAAAACCGCTGGATATTGCCAACGCCACCTTGGATTTTGCTAAGCGTGGTTATTACGACGTGGTCATCTTTGATACGGCCGGTCGTTTAGGCATCGATGAAGTGATGATGGCTGAAATTCAAGCCCTGCACGCACTGCTCAAACCTGTAGAAACTTTGTTCGTGGTCGATGCCATGCAAGGCCAAGACGCGGTCAACACCGCTAAGGCTTTTGGCGATGCCTTGCCATTAACCGGCGTGGTGCTGACTAAATTAGACGGCGATTCTCGCGGTGGGGCGGCCTTGTCGGTGCGCCACATTACCGGCAAACCAATTAAATTCATCGGCGTCAGCGAGAAAGTAGACGGCCTAGAGCCTTTCCATCCTGAGCGCATGGCCTCGCGTATTTTAGGCATGGGCGACGTGCTGAGCTTGATCGAGCAAGCGCATAAAAATGTCGACTTAGCCGAAGCGCAAAAGCTGGCAGATAAAGTTAAAGCCGGTAAAAACTTTGATCTAGACGATTTTAAAATGCAGATGTCGCAAATGCGCAAAATGGGCGGCATGGGCGCCTTGATGGACAAGATGCCTAGTCAAATGGCTGGCATGGCCGCCAAGATGGATCCTAACGATGCCGACAAAGCGGTGCGCCGTATAGAAGGCATCATCAATAGCATGACACCACTAGAACGCCGCAAACCCGAGCTAATTAAAGCCACGCGCAAAAAACGCATAGCCGATGGCAGTGGCGTGCAAGTGCAAGAGGTTAACCGTTTACTTAAGCAGTTTGAAGAAACGCAAAAAATGATGAAAATGTTTGCCAAAGGCGGCATGGCCAAAATGATGCGCAGCATGGGCAGCCTAATGGGCGGTAAAATGCCAGGCATGCGTTAATCAGAAGAAGACGCGTTGTCCTAAGACGGTTATCTAACTAGCGCGTTTAGTTCCCTTAGCTAGCTTAGAAAAACTTCATTTATTTCTCAGTTATCCGTTGACCTCTGTTGTAGTTTCTAGCATAATTGCGCCCTTTCGTAAGTGATGCAAATCAGTTGCTGAAATAAGTTAAGTAAAGAAATACCCATTACTTTAAATGGGGCGTTAGCTCAGCTGGTAGAGCAGCGGACTTTTAATCCGTTTGTCGTGGGTTCGATCCCCGCACGCCCTACCAATATCCAAGCGGCTTCTAGGGCATCAATCTTAGAAGCCGTTTTCAATTTCAGTCTCTCAGCCTTCGTCTAGACTACGCATTCATCGCCTGATCTCTACTCACCAGCATATAAGCAAGCGTTCGTTGAATAACAAGACCACCCGTGCAGGAAAAAAACAATCCATCCCATGCCTATTTAAAAAGACTGCAGTCTAGGCGGGCCGATTGACTTGATTGTGATAGTATTAATGTATACTAAGGGATAGTTAGAGGGCCGACATGAGAAAAGTATTTGCAAAAATTAGTTTTTCATTATCAATCTTGGCCACACTTTGGTTATTTTTTGGGTTATTTAAAATAGTCCCATTTATGGTCAAAATTCATGGCGAAACGGATTTGAGAGCACACGCATCACTGGCCGTTTTTTTCCTGGCCTGTGCTACTTGGGGATTTTGGAAAGACGATCATTAACAGCAGTTTATTAAGGAGTAGTCATGCGAAAAATGTCTGAAATATGCATTTTTTTATCTGTATTTATTGCATTTGTAACCACTGGGTATTTGTGGTTCACCGGGCAAAAAGATGAAGCTTTATTCACATCAACTTGGATCCCCTCGATTCTAACTTTTGCTATTTACGCTGAATTAACTAGTAGAAAGGACTAAATCATGCCTGATGTAGCAATTTTCTTTCTAGGTTTGGGGTGTTTTATATTAGCCATTGTTGGGGTTGTTCTTGGCAGAAATGCCAATGTTCAAGAAAAACGCCGCTAATAAAAAAGCGTCCTTAATTTTCATTCATCTCTTTCAATGAGTTTGAATGTGGCAAACAGGATATAGATCATTATTGTATTTAATGATCAAGGGCGTTTACGATGATAGGGTAACTGCATAAGGTTTTGTTCTTCAGCCTTTGTTGCCCAGTCATTTCAACGATACTCCCACCCAATTTTTGCCCACGTTGAGCTAAATCGATACAGTCCAAAAGCGCTCCTTAGCGCTAAGTATCAAAGCTTGGCTAGCATCCAGCCTGCGAGTAGCGGCATTCTTCGTCTAACATTCTCGTGTTGGCTAAACGCACTTTTTTAGCGCGCGGCAGTCCATTAGCAAATCGTGAAATAAACCCCTCAAAAAACTGCACTGTCTCCGATCCTCAAAGCTCCATTAACCATGAAAAGATTAATTCTCATCCTCGGTGATCAGCTGACTTTGGACAGCCCCTTGTTAGAGCATTTCGACGCCGAAACAGACGAAATCATCATGATAGAGTCGCAGAACGAGTCGGATTACGTTTGGTCGCACAAGGCCAAGATTGCATTATTTCTATCCGCCATGCGGCATTTCGCTCTAGCCTTGCAAGCCCAGCATTACCCGCTGACATACATAAAAGAATCCAAGCTAAGCATAACGCAAGTGCTCAAAGAAAAACTGCTAGCCATGCAGGCCACCCATTTGAGCTGCGTGGAGCCAGGCGAGTGGCGATTGAAGGCGGCCATCATGGACTTGGCCTCGTCCTTAAACGTGCATTTGCACATGCCCGATGACGCGCATTTTTATTGCAGCAACGCGGAGTTTCGCGCTTGGGCCGCGGATAAAAAAGAGCTGCGCTTGGAGTATTTCTACCGCGCCATGCGCAAAAAGCACGGCATTTTGATCGATGCGCATGACCAACCTGTGGGTGGTCAGTGGAACTTTGACGAGCAAAATAGAAAGCCGTATTCGAAACATGGGCCAGGCTTAATTAATGACCCATTGGGTTTTGAGCCCGATGCCATCAGCCGCGAGGTGTTCGATTTTGTCGAAAGCCAATACCCAAAACACCCTGGCGAGCTGGCGCATTTTGCTTGGCCGGTCACGCGTGAGCAGGCCTTGGCTGCACTCGAGCATTTTGTTTGCCATAGGCTAGCGCAATTTGGCGCGCACCAAGATGCCATGTGGAAGCAAACCCCGTTTGGCTGGCACGCTTTACTGGCCAGCAGTTTAAATTTAAAACTGCTCAATCCCAGGGAAGTCATAGAGCGGGTGTTGCACGCTTATCAGGAGCAGGCCTTGGATTTGGCAGCCGTGGAAGGCTTTATAAGGCAGATACTCGGTTGGCGTGAATTCATACGCGGCATGTATTACTTAGACATGCCGGCCATGGCCGAGGCCAACCATTACCAACACCATAGGCCCTTGCCAAGCTGGTATTGGACCGGGCAAAGCAAGATGCATTGCATGCAAGATGCCGTCGGCCAAACGCTGAAATACGGTTACGCCCACCACATTCAACGCCTCATGATTACCGGTAATTTCGCTTTGTTGGCCGAGCTTTCGCCCAAGCAAGTTTCCGATTGGTATTTGGCAGTCTACGTGGACGCGGTTGAATGGGTGGAAATGCCCAATGTGCTGGGCATGGCCCTGTTTGCCAACGGCGGCCGCTTTACCAGCAAGCCTTATGTGGCGAGCGGCGCTTACGTAAAACGCATGAGCAATTATTGCGACCGATGCCCTTACAAGCCCGAGCTGCGTTACGGTGAGCAAGCCTGCCCGATGACCAATTTGTATTGGCATTTTTTGATTAAACACCAAGCGACGTTTCAAAAGAACCCGCGCACCCGCTTGATGACCGCCAACTTGGCGAAAATCAGCCCGGAAGACCAGCAGCGCATACAAGCGCACGCGCAAATCATTTTGCAAAACAGCGATGCCTTATAGTTTTTCCATTGACTGCAGCTAACCATGACGCCACCCAATACAACATCCACACCGCCTTTTTCCATTACTTTGCCAGCCGATCGCCAGCAGCGTTTGCAGTTAATTCGCTCGCTGTTTACCTCGCATACGGGTGATGATTTGACGGAAGTGTGGACTGGTGGACGGGCCGAGGGCTTGCGCAGGCTGGCCCAGATGCAACCGGTTGCCTATGGCAAAAACCGTAATTTCTTGGATGGCCAAGTCACGCGCTTGTCGCCTTATTTGCGCCACGGCTGCTTAAGTTTAGGCGAGGCCATTCAAGCGACAAAGAAATTGGCGAGCAGCGGCGCAGACAAGCTTTTATTTGAATTTGCCTGGCGCGATTATTGGCGCAAGGTTTGGTACGCGAATGGCCATGCCATAGATTCAGACATGGAGCCAGAAAAAGTGCGCTTGCGCAGACTGCCCTTGAGTGACGACGTGCAGGCGGCGGCTACTGGTTTGCCTTGCATGGATCACTTTGTGCAAACGCTAAAGCAGAGCGGCTATTTGCATAACCACGCACGGATGTGGCTGGCCAGTTACAT
>Ga0208089_1000224_pt1 | contig 14984 bp, 40 predicted proteins | sample LakMenEpi29Jun12_FD_150744 | JGI IMG/M metagenome (GOLD analysis project Ga0208089, IMG submission 150744) | Freshwater microbial communities from Lake Mendota, WI - 29JUN2012 deep hole epilimnion (SPAdes) | ecosystem: Environmental > Aquatic > Freshwater > Lake > Epilimnion/Euphotic zone ... | reverse complement strand
CTGAAACATTGATACCTTCAGACAGAATAGAATGATGAAGCAAAACAAACTTCTTAGAGTCATCCTTACTCCATTCGTGCAGAGTATCAAAGAACTCTTCACGATTGACTTTCTTACCATCAATAATCGCACCAGTCTTAGATGTAATCACCATCCAAGAGTATCCACGTTGCTCAAGTTGAATACAGAAAGGAGTTTGTGACATCAAAGCAGTGATTTGTTTGGTTGCTTTGGCACATACAAGAACCTTAGAAACTGCTGCCTCATCAATACTTTCCAGTAGATGATTACAGTCACGTTCAAACACATTGGTGCTGTCCAATGAAACTTGCTTGGCAATAATCTTTGGTGGAATGATATAACCTTCCCGAACCATTCTTGGTGCAGGAACATTTGCAATGATGTTACCATAAACCTGAACATTGTTCATTCCAGGTTTCTTGGGTGTGGAAGAATACTTTGGAGTTGCAGTGTAGAAGTAACAACGTTCTGACTGTTCACTGAAGTATTCTACCGCAGGATAAAAGTTCTTCTGCACCGAATTGTGTGCTTCATCAAAGTGAATTGTATGAACTTTGATGCCCGACTCCATCACCTTATGCAGAGAGTGATAGGTAGTGAAGATGAGTTTATGAGTTTTGGTATGAAACCACCATTTGAACAAAATATCGGAGTTTGTTGAGGATGTATGATGTGTCTCTCCCGAGTGACAATGATACACAGAAGCATTTGTGATGTGCTCCAGATACTCAGAAGAGAGTTGATTCGCAAGCAAAATTCGCGGAGCAACAACTACAACAGTCTGAGGAGTTTCTGATTCAAACTGAGAGATTGTATTTGCAATTCCTACAAGAGTCTTACCTGCACCTGTGGTTGCACAAATGATACCTTTCTTGTGTTCTTTCTGAGCATCACAGCACTCAATCTGATGTGGACGAAGTGAAACAGAAACCATAAGGTAAGAATCAATGAAGTAATCATATCAAAAATCTGCTGCTGTGGCAAGTGAGTGTGCCAGTTGATAAAGTGTCACAGCATAATTAAGTGTGGTGCTGCTGTTAAAGATACCTCAACATCTTCATACATTTTACCGAAACTTACCTTTTTACTTAAAAGATTTGAGGTTCCAGAACCTCCAACCTTCACAAATCCTCTCTTTGTGATTGCTCCAAAGATTGTAAAGAAGATTGCTTTTTTTAAAAATGTCCTAAAAGTTCTTCCACCAACAAAGAAGAAATAAGATAACAAAAGTGAGGTATAATGCTCATAAACTCTGTTATTTGGAATTGCATCAACATTTGTTCTAAATCCACCTTCATTTTTAATCATTCTGATGACATTTTTTTGATACAATTCAAATCCACTTGCGTATTGCATTTCTTCAAAAAATGGTTTCATAACTTTTTCTAATTCTTTAAATGTATGAAAACCTCTACTACTCAACAGTTGACTGCATTTTTTATATGATGAAAGTTTTTTAATTTCAGTAAAGTTGTTTCTTGCGGTTGTTCTATTTGTTCTATTCAGTTCACTTAAAATAATATCATCAAACACTCTTAGAAGTTTTATACTAAGCAATCTCATAATCTGATTATATCCAGAGTATTTTCTAAGAAATGGTTCTAATGACTTAGGTGCCATTCCAGCAACCCACGGAGTAGACGCAGATTTTGAAGCATCAATATAAAACTTTCCATTAAAACTACCAGATCCCATTGCTGGAAGAGGTTCAAGTCCAAAAATAGTATTATCAAACTCAGGATCTATTTTTTTATAGTTAAAGTCAAAAAATAGTTTCCACGTTGATGCAGATCCAGCATCTCTTACATCCCATTTATCATACTTAATATCAATTACATCTTCAATTATTTTCTCAACTTCAATTGGAGATTTTCCACCTAAAACAATTACTAATTGTGAATATGGATCAAGATTACTTTTAGGAACTTTGCCGATTTTTGAAATATCACCCGCAAGTTTTACTGAAGTTGTAGAATCTCTTCCTTTTGGCATTTTATGTGAGATTGGAATCAAATCACCTGTCTTTAGATACTTCTTAATTAAACCAGCATAAGTTTTATCTTTAAATTTGAAATAATTGAGGAGAATAGTTTCATCTTTTTTAGGTTTTATAATAGTATCATTAAAATCTTTTTTGATTTCATTAACTTTACTATGATTGACAATATAAAAATCAGCAGGAGTTAAATTCGTTACACTTGCTCCAGCAGATAATGCATCCGCAAATACTTTTGAAAGTCTAGTAAGGCACTTATTTTTGATAGTGTCTACAAATACACTATCTTGTCCGTATATTCTATAATCTTTTCCCGTTTGTAGAAAACTAGAGTTAAAAAGACTCACCATTTGATTATAAATTGCTTCTAAATGCACATCACCTTTTCCTTTCTCAAAACTATACTTAGATTTAAGAACAGAAAAATTAAAGTTTGGTTCTAAATGAGATTTATATTCTTGAGATAATTGTGTTATCTTAAAATCTTTAAAGATGTTTATCCACTCTTCTTTGTGTTGCTCCGAATTAGTTTTATAATCAGGATTTTTTAGAAAATATGCAAATGCCAAACACGCAAGATTTTCTTTTGGATCTGCTACTGCTGCCATAACCCTTTTTCAAGTATTTAGAAGTCACTTAGCATCCAAACAACAATGCACCAATACCTGCTCCAAGTGCTTGCCAAGAATAGTTATTGCTGTAAGTATTACTCCAACTACTATTGGAGTAGTTTCGTCCATAACTTGAATTCCAACTTCCACTGGACGTTCTACTATTTCCACCAGAAATTGCACCAGCAATACCAGCACCCAAAAGTGCTCCTGCAGTAGGATTGCAATTCCTACGACGATAATAATTTACTGGTGGTTGAGTAACATATCCACCACCATTTCCACTATAAACTTTAGATGAATAAACCTCTCCAGTTTGGCAATTTACAGTCAGTTCAGTTGTTTGCACTCCACCCTGAATATAATTTCCGTTGTTGTTATAATATCCAGGAACATAATTTTCCTGATATTGCCGACAAACTTGAAATGTGTTAGTTTGTTGAGCAAAGACTGGTGTGGGTGATGCAATCAAACCAGCAAGCAGAAATGCTTTGAGTTTCATTTGTAGTTTAATTCTAAAGTCATCATAAACAAAAAAGGGGACTTGTAAAGTCCCCGTGTGCCAGTTATTCAACCGCCCTTTTCTTTCAAACTTCGCACAAGATACTCAGTAAATGCTTCCATTTTTTCTGGCACAACTTGTGAAATGTCATAATCAATCGCATCTTTAAGTGCAGTCATTTCATTCCATTCTGTATCTGTAAGTTTTTCTGCGTGTTTGGATGAAAATGACATAGTTTTTTTGCTCCCAGAAATATCTTGAAATCCTAACACTATTTAATCAAGTTTGGAGGTTGCTTAAGATTGTCTTTAGAGTGTTGTTACAAAACTTAATCATTAAAGAATGAACCAAAACTACCACGACTGTCTGGTTTTCTGCTCTCCAACATATCCATCAGTTCTTCAATTTTCTTGCATTGTTCTAAATCAAGTAGAAGTTTGGAAAGTTGTTGAACTACCAGTGGTTTTTCATTTGTTGCAGCACTTTTAATTGCAGCACGAAGGTGTGATTCTGCTTCTAAAAGATGATCCAGTGTTTGTTTTGATAGTGCCATTAAACTTTCCTCAAAAGATAAGAACCGTCACCTCTATCAACCCACTCAACTTTATCACCTTCTTTTAGATTTGCTGCCTCAAGAAGATCCTCAGGAAACTGAACAAAATAATTATCAACGCCCTCTTCAATTATTTGTTGAACAGGAAGTTGCCACTTCACTACTTTATCTTCTTTTGATTCCCAAAAATCATTCCAAGCACCTTGACATTCAGGTGAGGCATCATTTTTATCACAGGATAAAGATTCGTTTGCAATTTGATATTCTAAATCACTGTGTCCCCAAGGACGCATACCATCATCTTTTCCTTCATAATACTCTCTTTCACTCAGGACTTCTTTGACATAATTATCATATGCCTCAATATGTCCTTTACCATTACCATTCAGCAGTGCAAGAAGTTCACAGCAATATTGAGTGTTATGCTTGAAATAATTATACTGCTCCTCTACAACACCTTTAATGACATCATAGATTTCTTGTGGTGTTGCTTCTGCCGATGAAATGGCATCGTGCATCCAATTTTCAAGATTTTCAAGTGAATACTTTTTGTAATCAAAGTCAGTCATAATTAAAACCAAGAACCTTTGAGTGATTTGTGAGATTGCTTCATTGCCTTATAGAGTTTTTTAATCTCTTGATAGGCATCTTCAGCAGTCATCTTACCACCGATTGCCATATTTGTCAAGTAAGAGACGTGATGTGAAAAGTTATTCAGATTGTTGATTGTAGCAATATCCAGAAAACTCATATCAGCATCTGGGTTCATTGGAGGAGTTGGATACAAAAACTCCTCTTTCACTTGTTTTGATGTTGTCATTTATTACCAAGATTAAATTGATTTATAGTGTAGGGTTCTGCTGCTAAAATATCAATACGAGCATCAACTGCATCAATATGATTTGAGAGTTCATATAAGCAGTTGCTTGTTTCTATATTTTCTTCTTCCAGATTTTTAATTCGTTCTTCTAGTTTTTCAATTAGGTCAAGAAGATTTTGATTATTTTCCATAATTTTTATAATAATTGTTATATGCCATAAATCTTGAAACTGATGGGATTACATTGAGACTTTCACAACATCTCAAGTAAGATATAAACTCATACCAAGGTGCTGTGGGGTCAGTATCACTCATACTTTCTCAAAACAAACACTATTGAACTTACCATAAACACCACGAAGATGCAGTTTTGTGTGCCAAGTGTGAATTTCTACTCTTTCCACATAGTAGGTGTCTCCTTCAAAGAGAACACCAACTGGATTGTCATTATTGCCCCATCTTACCTGTTCTTCAATGCTTCCAGTATATCTTACTTTGTCCCCTGATTTGAAGTTTTCCATAGGATTTACGGATTACCTTTTCTATTTAACTTTTGCATTTCTAGCAAAGTTTCTAATGGAATCCAAGCAGGATTTTCCTTGTTAAATTGAACTTGCACTTCAGTTATTTTTTGTTTTAGACTTTGACTCCACACTTCTCTTGTTTGTTTTACGTTGCTGAATGGGTTCTCCATCACGATAAAAGATTTTGATTTTCTTCTTATCTAGTTTATATCTGGTGAGGTGTTTTTGCAAGTCATAATCATCACGAAACCAACACACTCTGTTCTCTTCAGTGACTTCTAACCGAACGGGCATTGAAGGATAGGGAAACAGTTGAGGTTCAATCATTCCTGGGATCTCCATTCTTTTCTCATTCTAACATATTCAGAATCATTGGCAACCCTGTCCCGTATGTTCTTAAATACCATCGCAGCCATTGCTTTAACCGATGTAAGTGCGTCTGCTTCTTGAGGTAATACGGAACCAGACGAATCGTGTTTTTTTCCGTCCTTATGATTCGCATACCTTCTGGACCTAGTGAATCCCATTTCAAGGAACTTCCGTGCCATATCCATTCCAATGAAATCTTTCTGTCGTTTGTAATCACAATACATTTCGTATATCTTATGAGAAGATTTACGAGCAGTATCCACATCTTTGAACCTCCAGTGGCGGCAAATGTCGTCAGTGTAAGGTCTAACGAGGAGCACACCTTGCTCCCCACGACCGATACGATAAAGTTTTTTCGTATTTAGATTGGTGAAATCAAGGGTTTTGTAATCAAGAGAGTAGTCAAACTCCTTCATCGTTGTCCAGTGATGTCCTCATACCCCATTAGTTTACCATAAGAAAAATGAAGACGCAAGGTGGGCCAATCTTCCCACTGTCCTTCCCAAGTTGCTGGATAAACCTGAATATATTTCGTCAAATACCAGGGACGAACTTTACCGTGATTGCCATTAGGAATCCACCGAAAATTGAGGAGGGTTCTTTTGTCATCATATCCCTCATCACCTTCTTTGAGTTGTACAAAATCAGCAGTATGTGAGTAATCAATGGTATACAAATGTCCATCAGGTGATAACCAATAATGTGACATTGTTCCACCAATACCATCTTCAATGTCTTTTGTTTGAAGTTCAGTATCAGTGAAGTGTTCTCCAAGATTATATGAAGAACGAACATAGTCAAACATACCCACGATTACTTTCCTCCGTGTTTTGCTATTGTTGCCTTCCAAAAATCAGTAGTCATTTGATTTGACCCTTCTATTTTAGCAACAACCACACCATCAATCAAGGCAATCAACGTAGGAGTTGCAACAACACCACAATCCATTGCAAACTGAGTCCATTGATTATGAACCTTTGCATTGGTAAGAGTCACAACTTTTTCCCAACCTTCTACCTTTTTAAGTTGAGTTTCTGCATAAAGACAAGGACGGCAACCTTGTTGAATAAACAAATGGATTTCAGTCATCAGTCCCACCACCAGCAGAGATTTGTAAGTGTATTTAAGAATTGTTCGTGATAAACAGTGCGACTTGGATTTGGTTTCCCGTCTTTCATATCTTGAAGATACTGAATAATACCACGAACCACTGGAGTGTCTTGAAAGTATTCGTGCATTCTGTAACAATCAAACTTCTCATTGTATTCAATGAAGTCGTGTAATGGGTTCATATTACGACGATATCCCCAGATGAATACATCTTCATCTTTGATACCTTCCTTGTTGATGATTTCTAATGGATAAAACTTTTGTCCATCTTTGTCTTCAACTGCATCTTCTTCTCTTTCTTCTGTATCAAACTTAAAGTGAAGTCCATCATAATACTTATCGTGTAACTCTTCATCAGGTGCGACACGAACTTTCTCATTCTTTGCCAGAATATATTCCATACGACCCTTTGCATCTTCGTCAGTCAAACGAAACACGATGTTGCCGATGTAGTAATCCACAGGGCCACCATACATATTCTCTGACCTTCTTTTACGAAATGAAAGATGTAGTATCTCAAATCCAGGGTCTTCGTTTTCAGTTTCAACAAGTCCTTGTGTAATACTCATTTGAACCCCTTTGCCTCTTGTTTTCTATCTAGGACTTCAATGTGACTTAGAAAGTTTCCATTACGGTTCCACCATAAAGATTTTGCATCTTCATAGTTGTCAAATACTTGATAAGTGCCGTCATTATAAACTACCTTATAATCGTGAAGAAGATAAGGTTCATCTGATGTTTGCTTAAAGATTTTCATTTGTTGATTGTTGTAAGAAGAACCCATAACCAAACCTCTAATACTATAAGAACAATGATTTCAACAAAAACTGGTGGAAGTGTCATTTGGGGTTCTTTTATATGAGGGTATTATACGACAAAAAGCACCTAATTTCAAGGGCCCCCTGTTCCAGTTTGTCAAGGGTCCTTATGTTACTCTAACTCTACCCATCTCCCAACCATCACCGGGACATTCTACACTTCTTTTATTAATTTGCCCATCATTCCACCATTTTGTTCCTCTTACTTTTTGAGATAATATTTTAATTGCTTCTTTTTGTTTTTCACTTTGAGGTTTTCCTTTTTTTGACTGACTTATTTTTATTTTAGTTTCTTCACTAACAATTTTATTCAAGTTCCATTTTCTTATTTTTTCTTTATGCTCTTCTGAAAGTTTTCTTCCAATATTCCACTTATTTCCTATTTTTGATTTTTTTAGTTTTTCTATAGTTTGTTTGGAATGTTTTTTAACTCTATGTTTTTCAAGTATTTGTTTATGTTTTTCAGAAAGAGTTTTACCTTTATGAATTTTACTCATCTTTTGTTTAGTTTCATCAGTCATTCTCAATCCAGTAGAACCTTCACCACCATCAGTTTTATTGCGAAGAATACCAGTTCCCAAATCAATTCTTCCAAGCACATCAATCATATAGATTTCGTGCTTGAATGCGTCTTCTTCCGTTAGATTTTGTTTAAGAAAAATTATCCTTGATTTATCAGTTGGTTTTCCAACTTCACCCTTAACTTTCTTATATGCTCTATTTTCTTTACCTTTGCCTATGTAATAGGGAGTTCCATCCTCACGCAAATACGCATAAGTATAAAATCTATATGGATTTACCATAGTTCTACTCTTAAACTAACCGCATTAGTATTTATATTACAAAGGAGGAGATTTCTCTCCTCCCACCTTACAGATTGCGGTCAGTTAAGGCATTAGTATTTAGATGAACAATCCAAGAAATAAACATATCGTGCAGAATTATCAGGAGCATATCGTATTACATTACAACGATTATCATACTTATCAACCACTTCAAATGATGGTTCCAATGGTTTACCACCCGAACCAAAGTAAGAAAGTGCAATTAAAATAACAATGAAGACGACAGAGGCACCAACAAATACACCAACACCACGGAGCAACTCTTTGAGAGCATACTTATCTTCGGGAGTCATTTTCATCATTCTTTTACCTCAACTGTGGGAACATCAATCCATTTACCATTTTCAAGGGATTGAAGTTTATATAACATACGAGTATAAGTAATCTCCTTGTCTCTAAAAGGTGGAATCACTCTCAACCAGTGTAGAAACTTCGGCATATCTTCGCAAGTTTCAACTCCTTTGATTTTTGTTTCAGTTTTTAGGTATCGTAGTTTCATAATCAATCATCCCACGGAGCTTTGCGTTGAAGTAGTTTAGCAAGATTTTCGTTGTATTGTGGTGGTTCATTCAATCGTTCTACAAGAGCATCAAAGTCCTTTGCAGGTAACACAATGCGTTCTGGTTTTGCACCTTTACCCCAGAACTTCTCAAACTCCCATTGATAGTTCATATCCAACCATCCACCATTTAGAGAATGCCAAAACTCTCCCCAGATGTGATAATCATCAAAACGAAATCCTTCGTGAGACATCAAACGATACCACCACCAAAATGGTGTATAACTAAGAAACCTATTGCCTATAATAAGTTTATGGAAGTTCATTTCTTTGTCCAAGAATAAACATACATTTGCATCCAACCATCATTTAGTTCTGCCCACATTGCGTGAGGAAGTTTATAAGAATACTTTTTATCTCTCATCCAATAGGTGTATGCTTCCCAGGCATTTCCTACACCCTGCCAACCCCAAATAAAGTTTCTCCATTTGTCATTATCATACACCCATTCATTATCAGTATCAAAAATATTAAATTTAAAATGAGGTTTGAAATCGTATTCAAAAAAATGTTTGTTATACTGTTTGCGAGTGTAGTTTTTGTATCTTTGACGGAGATTGATAAGAGTGTTAATCATACAGTCTCATCCCATTCCTCATATCTGGTATTGATTTTACCAGCATTATTGAAAATATTCAAGTGTCCTATGCGACCATCCTCAAAATAGAATGCCATCCAAACGTGCTCACCTTCATCCATCACCTCATAATGATAGGATTTGATGTTGTCAAGTAGAAACTCGTCTGGGTTGAATAGTGTTTTATCGTCCATTATTTTGCCTCCCAATACTTACCATCAGGGCCACAAAGAAACTCATACTCCCTCTCATAAGCACAACGATAACCATTAGTCATTTGGGACACAAGGTTCAAATCATTAGGACGAAAACACAAATCCCAGTTATCATTTTTTCTAAGAATGTTTTCTACCCAATTCATACGATAATACTTACAATCTTTACAGAGTTTAGTCATTTTTCAATTTCTTTTTAAGTTGATATTCACTCAATTTTTCACCATCATAATTGAAAAATGGTTTCTGTTCCGTGCAAATTTGAGATTTGAAATAAGTCTTTCCAGACCTTTGTGGAAACTCACCTTTAACAAATTCTTGGACATAGTTAATTTCCCCCACACAATTAGATTGAAGATCACAACCCTCAAAGTATTTTGGGTTTTCATTCATAAACTTCAAAGTTGCATCTACCAACCTTGTATCTGGTTTAACTGGTTCTGTTGAAACTAATTGAAATCCAAATCGGTTAAGTATTTTGTTAAGTAAGTTAATCATTTTTCAAGTTCCTCCGCAAGTTCATAAAGCATTCTAGCATCAACTACCATATCTTCACCATCACCAAAGTGATAGTATTGAAACTCATTCACAATCTCACGAACAGCAGTCGCAAGTGCTTCTCTCATATCATCTGTGGGTTCTACAATCAGTTCCCCACAAAATGCTTTCCAGATTGTTTGTGCTTTATTGTTCATCTTTTAAAAATAGTGCGTCAAGTCGTTCCCTATACAATCTTTCAAAATGTAATGTTAGTAAGTATTCATCATAAGTAATAGTCATATGATATTTACCTTTCAAAGTAAGAATAGTTTCCATATCTTTAACCTCAGTATGAGGCAAATTTAAAAACTCTTGATAGGTTATTAGTTGATCTTTATTTTCTTGCGGAAAATCAGGTTCTTGCGGAAAACCAAAATTAGTCATCTTTTCTTCTCAATCAATCTCTTCAATTTGAATAATGTCTCCAAGACGTTCCTCTCCTTTAACTAATTCCCCCTGTTTAGTGAAATAAAATTCAAGAAACTCATACGCATATGTATCTCCAAAATGAGTAATAAACTTAATATAACCTTCGTGTGGATTTCTCTTATTCTGTCTAAAATTCACACTAACTTTCTTATCAACAAACTTTGAGAGGTCAATTTGAGAAGTCATCAGGTGTCTGTGTGTATGAGAGTATTATAAGGCAAAAAGGGGTCTTGTGGAGACCCCCTGTGCCAGTTTAAGTGTCATTCTGCCTCCAGTTCGTCAGCAATATCAAGAATGTTTTTTTCGGTAATACCAATATATTTCAATTGATTTACCACTTCACGAAGAGTGGCAGCAAGAGTTTCATTACCACGAAACTTTGGTTTCCAGTAAGTATCAAGGATTGCTTGTATCTGGTGTTCAGTCATTAGAAAGTTCCTCTGTGTGTATGAGAGTATTATAGGGCATCAAGGGGCATCTGTGAAGTGCCTCTGTACAAGTTCTTCAAGTGTTTTCTATTCTCAATACAAACCATCCCTTCTTTGTCTGTTTTTTCTTTTCCTATCCATAAAATATTCAAGAACACCAAATCCCATAGAAATAATAATATATGGAAGTAGGATTATCACAATAAATTCAATCATCAGGTGTCTCAACTATAATTGAAGTGTAAATGAGTTTGCCAAATACCAAAAGATTTCTCTCTCAACATATAAGCAATCACATCAGGAAGAAATCGTGTGTATTTGTCAAGAAATTCCCGTTCTTCAAGTTCTTCTGTTCCTTGTAGATAAAAATCAATATCTACAAACTTCTCCCATCTTTTCTGGAAATAATCTTCTGGATATGATGGAGAGTTATTGCGGGAGATTTGTAGGAAGATAGTTCTACCTTCACCAGTCCCATAATAATCAATCACATAATACTTGTAGAATGGTTCAGTCATAATCCAATGTTTCTCACATATTCGTGTGCTGTTACTATTTTTTGAAGGTCATTAACTTGACTTTTAAGTTCTTCAACTTCTTGTTTAAGTTCCCAAATATAATCCTTCAAGTTCCACTCAACATCACCAATCAGTTGAAATAGTTCTTCAAGTGTGAGTTCGTGATTGCGAGTTTCACTCCACTTTGCTCGTTCAGGTCTTTCACTCATAGTCATTATCCAATAAAGAGATTTGTAGAAATGTCGTAAAAGTATTGAGGTGGTTCGTCTGGTTTCTTTTCTGGTTCTGGTTGATAAGAACTTTGTGGTTTTTGTTGAGTTTTTAGATACTCTTTGACTTCTTCCACACTCATTTCGTGAAGTTTTGGTTGTTCAGTCATTATTCTTCCTCACTCGTTCAAGAAACTCATCTGCTTGGTTACGAAGACCTTCAATCAATCCCTCAATATCCTCAATCGCAATATTATTATACTCCCGATTGAGATATTCACAACGAATAGCATCAATCATACTTTCCATTGCAATAATCTGTTGATGCTCTGGTGTGATTGGTGTGCCGTGAGGAAGTCCAGAAGTTTCAAAATTGTGAAAGTCATTATATCGTTGCAGAATACGATTACTCTTCTCACGACGTTCTGCTTCCTCAAACATCGCATCAGGATAAGGTTCGCAGTCCATAATGTTCCTTTGATTTCTTCTATTATACAACAAAAAAGGGCACCTGTGAAGTGCCCGTGTTCCAGTTTGTTAGGTGTCCTTATGATATTCTAACTCTTTGAGAAGTGTCTATACCTCGTGCTCTTTGATATCCTGTTAAAGTTCCAGGATGAGTAATAAATCCAGTTTCTAAACACATCCACTTTTGAGAATTTGTAATTTTAGCATTCTCACTTCTTTGTTCTTTACTTAACGCAAATATACCAACTCCAAGTTCTTTTGCTTTTTTACCACCTATTCCTGTTTTACCTCCTTTACTGCTTGCTTTTTTCTTTTCTTCTTCGGGCATAGAAAAAAATCCAACACCAAGTTCTTTTGTTCTTTGACCTCCTTTTTTACCTCCAATTTTTCCAGCATTTTTTGAAAATTGAATTCTCTCTTCTTTTGAATATTTGAAGAAACCTCTTCTTAATTCATAATTCATCTTACCAACTTCTCTTTTTACATCAAGAGAAACCATACCACCACAATTTTCATTCAAACACCATTTATCGGTATTAAAAAATGGTTTGATTAATCTTTCTTCAACTTTATTTGCTTCCAACCAACCTTCATCGGTATAATCAAACATCTCTAATATTTGCTTCTTTGGAGTATAAAGTTCCCAACACCATTTGTTTGTTTTTGGAGAACCCCAATAATCATCATTAAAATATTTTTCCTTATGAACTCCATAATAGTAATATGGAACTTCTTCAAAAGTAATTTTATACAAGTATATTCTTGGACTTTGTGAAGTCATCGTAATCTTGTTAGAACGGCATTATTATTTATAATAGAAAAGGTGCCCGAAAGCACCTAATCTGTCCGTAGAGAATTGCCGTTCCAACAGACATTTTTATTTATCAGTATCTTCTTTATTCTGTTTTTCTTTGAGTTTTTTTAATTGTTCTCTGCCATAATTCGTTAATTCGTGTTTTTTGTTGCGGAGTTCTTCTACTTCTTCTGGATTGAGTAGAAACCCATCAGGAATGTGACCGTATTCTTCAATCATTGTTGTTTATAAAAAAATAAATGTATCCAACGATTAATCCAATAGGTAGCAGTTACAAGAAACAACCATAATCCGATAAGACCAAAAAATAGAATAAACTCTTTAAGTTGTTCATTAGACATTTTTTTCACCCATATCGTTCATTTTGTTCCATAGCATATTCTTTTTGATATTCCAGTTCCCTTTCAAGATACTCAATTTGTTCTTTGAGTTTTTTATTTTGCAGATAGAGTTCCTCCAAGTGTGATGTGAGTTTATATGCGTTAATTTCGCACATTTCATAGACACCATCAGTTGTGAGGTCTCCAAAGATAGTTCTCCAATCGTCGGTTCTGTCAGTCATAATAAGTGTTGGTGCTTCCGTAGTTCAAATAATACCAGAACAGTTCTCTCATTCTATCATCGTCTGTAAATCCGTCAAGATGGTTCCACATATGATTTCTCCAACTATACACACAATACTCAAAAAGATGGATTGATGTATAGATGTTCCACTTTTTCCAAGTGTCATTGTTCATCGCAGTTTCCTTTTTATTTTGGTAAGGCAATCATTAAAACCTTCTACACTACACTCAACATAAGCATTTTGACTTCCTGCTGCTGATTGTTCTTTCGGTAACCATTCTTCAATCTGTTCTACAAGTGTTTCAATGTTCTGCCCTGATGGATTGTTGTTGGTAAAGATTTCATCCCACCAATCAGCAATAATCTCATAAAGAGTAGTGGGTTTTGGTTTTTCTACTTTTTGATACTTTTCTCCACGAAAATAGATACAATCTCCGTCTTTGAGAATAACAGAGGGGTCAATTTCAGTCATACTTTCCACCTTTTACTTCATTAAACCAAAGTCCTTCAAGAAGACGACGAGTTTCACCATCAATAATCTGCACCAACTTCACACGACTAACATCAACAGTAATATCTCCCTTTCTCTTATACCAAATAACAGAAGTTGGATATTCCAGACGATAATAAATCTCATCATTATAAGAGACAACCTCACCCTCAACAGTATCTTCAAGGTTCATTCTTGGTTGAGATTTATCATTATAATCATCTTCTCTTACCTTCTCTTTGTATGCAAAATGAAAACCTGCTTGGAAACCTTGCCACCTCATTTCATCATACTCGGAATCAGTTTCCAATTCAGGATATTGCCCCCACCAATCTTTGTATGCTTCTTCTACTGGTGATTTTGTTTTTTCCAGTTCTTCCAGAAGGGAAAGTTTGGATTTGAGCATTTTGATTTCTTGTTTTAGAAGTTCAATTTCTTTATTGGAATTCATTTGTTTAAGATAAGGAGTAGCATCCATCACACCATCTTTGATTGCTTGTCTAAAAGCATTACGCAATCCATCGGCAACTTCTTCGGGATGCTGTGGTTTTGGTTGAAATTCAGTCATTATTCGTCAGTCCTACTTCAAGTCCTTCCATTCTTCCCATATTATACCCCACAACAAACGCAGAGTGCAACCACTTGTGCATCAAATCCTGACGGGTCTTCACATCTTCTACTTCTGCATCACCATAGAACCACTCGGATCGTAAGGAAAAACCACCATCAAGGTCATTAAACCATTCCTGAAATGCGTCTTCAATTGTATCATCAAAGTCCCAATCAGCAGTAGGATGGTTAGTCATTTTAAAATAACCTCCGTGCCTAAATTAACACAATACATAATCATATAGAAACCGAATATAGCAAGAAGAGTAAGTGGTTTGTTTCTTAAATGTTGTGCCAGGAAAAGATTACCAACAATAAGATAGAGATCTGATTTACTCATAATGTATCAAAAGGTTGTTGTGGATCTTTGTGCCAACTTCTATTGTAAGTAAGCC
>Ga0208089_1000219_pt1 | contig 15399 bp, 11 predicted proteins | sample LakMenEpi29Jun12_FD_150744 | JGI IMG/M metagenome (GOLD analysis project Ga0208089, IMG submission 150744) | Freshwater microbial communities from Lake Mendota, WI - 29JUN2012 deep hole epilimnion (SPAdes) | ecosystem: Environmental > Aquatic > Freshwater > Lake > Epilimnion/Euphotic zone ... | reverse complement strand
AAATTAGCCATGGAAAGAAGACATATCTTTCAGAGCCGGATGCGTGAGCGACGGTATAAATATACTGTTTGGGGAGGGCCCCTTCGACAGGCTCAGGGACCGGGGTTCCTTCGGTACGGTCAGTGAGCTTGCCGAACTAGCCGTTAAACTCAGGGAAGAACAAAAATATCTATCAACTTCCTTTTAGGTGCAAGGCCTAAAGGTTCAAATGGAGGAGTTGCAGTGGGGCTTCCCCATCGCAACTCCTCTGTCTTAAAACAAGCTCATATCAATCAATGGGAAGTAAAAGTGGTGGAGGTTAGAAAGGCAGACCCACCCAGCGCAGTGGGTGGGCTTAGGGTCATTGATAAGAGGGTTGGGAGTTAGGGGAAGAAAAAGTAAAAAAAGAAAGTAAAAGCCCATGGACTGCGTTCCTCACTCTTACCCACAATTATCCGGAGGAGTTGTTAGGACTGAAGAGGCTTGCGCCCTGAACGAGCAGATGAAAAGCAAACCATCCCCTCCAAAGGACTTTCATTCCTGGTCTAGGATCACTATTGCGTCCGATGTAGCCGCCTCGTTTAGCGACCAGCAATAAGAACTGTCTGGGAGTAAGTTCCGCCAAGGGTATTTTCAATAATTTTGCAGCAACCGTGCGCCATAATTTTGGGAGCCATTTACATAAGGCCTTCGGGTCTTGTGCAATGGGTTTGCCGGTGTCTGCAAGATCTCGAAGTTGCATTAGTCGAACTGCAACAACGGCCAACACCGCAGCACGACGCAAGTAGTTTTCCGGATCATCAAAATTAGCTTTTTCTACTCCACATCCTTCCTTCAAAACGCGATGCCATTCCTCGATCTTCCACCGATGTTCGTAGTACCCAAGAATTCTTTCAGCATCTTCCAACGAGGCTACCGGTTCATTGGTCAACAACAACCAATCGATAGCTTCTTCACCTTTGGGCGGCTTTGCTTCGGAAGCATAAATAACCTGAAGGGTATGTGGCAAATGCTTGCCGGGATGATTCCAAGGCACTTGCATTTCCACCGTTGCAAATCGGATTTCCAATTTTATTACACGTGGTTTACGAACAATGAATCCACGCACATTTCGCTGGGTTGATGCGGTCACAGTCCTTTTTCCAGACACCTTCTGTGCAGCCATTCTGTCCCATAGTTTCTCGCCTTCTTCTCCCACTACCCGACGATCGTGGTGAGCCCTCACGACCAGGCCAACTCCTCGCTTGGCACAAACTTCAAACAGTTCAAAATTATCTGCTGCACGATCTGCAACATGAATTAACCGGGTGCCCTCAGGCGCATGGCCAATCGCATCCACCGCATCAGACCAGACGAGGGATTCACGCCAGCGTTGCTGTCTTTGCGCTCGTGTTTCACGCAAAGGAACCACCACATGTTTGAAGGGGTGCAAATCTAAAATCCCTAAACAATCGCCATCGGGAAGAACAGCAAGCGTGGTGTGCACTTCTCGGTTTATACGACCAGAAAGATGCGTGTCATCCTGTATTGCAAGTACTACGGGATGCTCTGCACATCGTTCTAAAGTATGCTTGGTATGTGGCGCTATGATTGCTTTTGCGGTTACTTCAGGATGGTCAAAAAAACGATAGGCACCCTTCAGGTCGGCCCAGTCGGGGAATTGATCCGGATGGCTTTGTGCGGGTCGATCTGCCATGACTGTAGCTATTGATACCAATCTTTTGTTAAGCGGGCGTCACCTAATTCGGCTTTACCGAATTCGCTCATTGCCCATGTCTTCTTATCCATACGTTTGCTTCCTCCACTTACATAAACAACCTCCTTTAACAAATTTCATGTCTTTTCAGCTACCCCAAAATATTTGTGGGTAAGAGTGAGATACTTAGACTACGGGTTTATTACCTATCTTTATGGGCCATCGGTGGATTAAATCTGATGACCCCGAAAATTTGATAGCTAGCCTTGTGAAAGAGCAGGAGTCAACATAAAGGGCGAAGTACCTGTCTAAAACTGATCCGAATCCAAGCAAAGAATAAATGTCGCTTGAGTTGGGATTAAATTCGATCAATATTTCGATTCCTTGAATTACAGCCCCTCCCAGAAGGCCATTGATTTTGCCAATTGTTGGACTGGACGAAACGGATTCAATTGAATTGATTATTTTTTGATTATTTGGAGAGTTGGAGAAATTGTAAAGAGTTAGGAGTTTTTTAAGTGCACCCGCGGCTTCAGGCCCTTCACACAGGCTGACTTGGTTCAGAAGAAGGTGGGATACTAATTTCCAGCGAAATTCATTTTTATCTCCAAGGTGGTCATGGCATGGCCGAGAGGGTGGGATCATAAATATTGGAGAATTTAACGAAGGATCTTGGTCAACCATTGTAAGTTTTGGCTCTCCGCCACCAAAGGGAAGGTTGGTTGGGTAGTTGCCATTGGTTGAAATGGTTTTTATGTCAAGAATAGATCCTGATTCTATTTCTTCAGATTCAGCGCCAATGAATTGGATGTAAACCTGGGGCGCTTCCAAGGGACCGGAATCACCAGTTCCGGGTGTTTTTCTAATGGATGACCAACCAAGATTCGAATTGGTTCCATCATGCAAAAAACCAAATACTGGTGGTATAATCTGGTTGCTTCCCGAAGATGTAACTAGCCTTGCCTCTTGGATGGAATGTACCAAAAAGGCATTATGATTCCTTATTTCAGGAATCACACAATATTCTTGTTTTATTTTATCCAAGCTTATCGGTTCAGCTCTTTTGGTAAAGTAGTTTGCAACTGGAGAGCAACCTGTTTTTATGGTTTCGGGTGAAACCATTTTTTCTATGTTGGCTCCGGGGGTGGAATCAAACCCAAATAAAAGTTCAATTTTGTTTCCAGCTTTTGAAAGAATTTGTCGAAGGTTAATGCTAAAAAAAAGAAATTTTTCAGGGAAGGCGAAATATTCAGTTAAAAGCCTATAACCGGAAAATGTTCTGCTTGAACTTGGTAACATACTAGAACTATTGTCAAAGCAGGTTTGGAAAATTCTGTCGGGGGAAATGGGTATCAAACCAAACTCGGTTTTGCACCATACATCCTTGCGCTGGAAAAGAATAAGAGAAAATACTATCTGTCCGATGTTTACAGGCCCGCTCCAGAAGAAAGAAGGTTCAAAATTCAAGTAATCCCTAAATGGTATTTTTGAACTTGTCAAAGTGATACCCAGAACGGATGTATAATTTTTTCCGAGGGGGATCATTTCGTCGGAGTAGGGCGGTCGGTAAAAACCTGCATTGGTTATCTTATAGGGCCATACTTTCAATTCTTGAGTTGTTTGAAACAGACAAGGCACCTGTTGCACTGGCGGAGTCTCAATGTTGGTGTTTCGAGGTACGATTATTCCCTCGGGGGATGGTGTGACATCTTCCTTGGCTTCAAACTGAACTACAGACATGGATGGAATTGGGGCAAGAAAATGCGGGTAAAGAACATTAAGCATGGTTTCACAAGCCAGCGGAAAATCTTCATCCAGCTTTAATCTGAGCCTTGCATTTAAAAAAGCGATTGATTCTGTCAGGAGGGCAACCTGCGGGTCTTCATTTTTGGATGCCCCTAGGCGTAGATGCGAAGCAACCTTCGGGTAAAGGTCCCCAAATTCAGAAGCTTGTTTTCGCAGCACTGCGAGTTCCTGATCGTATAATTCCAGCAGACGGTTAGGCACTTTTATTTCCTATTTGAAATCGATATTCCCAATTTTTTCCGACCAATATGCATTAATAATGACCGGAAGATCGTCTGATGATAATTGTAACTCACCTTGAATTTGAAATTCCACAAAATCTTTACCGTTGTCGTCGGGAACAGTTATTATTTTGACATCCACATTTTTTAACCTAGGTTCAAAATACATTAAAGTGTTAAGGATGTCCGTTCGTATTTTTTCCTGTTGGTCCTCCTCGGAGATGCGCATGCTGGAAAAATCAGGAAGTCCATAACAAACCACCGAGCTTAAAACTTCAGGGAATTCTTTATTTGGGGTGTCCCAAGGCCTTCGCGTTATCAGAAGCTTGTTTAAATCCTCTGTAAACTTTTTTCTTATCGTTACATCATTTGCTGCGATTTCCAATTCAGGAGGATTTTCTCTGATCCTCTGGAATAGCCCAAAGACTTTTAGAGATGAAAGGGTCATGTTCTAGTTAACACCCGAATTTTTTACAATGAAAAATAGAGACCATCAATTGCTATAGGTTACTGTTTTTGGTGTAATGTGTAAAAGTAATTGTAAAAATAATTTGAACAGCCAATCCGTTTAATTCAAAGAGAATCTGATGAATACCAAAAAGACTAAGATTGAGTTGTTAGGTAAGAAGAAAACTGAATCCAGTTCAAAAACTAAGAAGATCCCTTTAAAAAAAATTTCTGGAGAAGATGCAGTTTTTCAATGGATTGTACCTGAAGCCCAAAGAAAAATAACATTGTCTTCAGGTAAAACAGGTGAAAGTTTAGAGGTTTATTCTCCTGATGGCCAATTAGAATTTCAGTTAGTCTGGACATCTGGAGGTCCTATTTTGAAAATCGCAGTTGCAAAGCTTGAATTATGTACAACTGGCGAAATATCAATGAATTGTGATAGTTTTAATGTGTCAGCTTTGCAGGGGATTTCCATGGAAAGCAATGGTTCAGTCACAATTAAGTCCGATGAAATCAGGGCCAAAACAACCAAATCAATCCACTTGGATGGTGAAAAAATTCGATTAAATTCTCCTGAAGGCGAAGACAAGCAAACAAATCATGCTTCGGTATTGCAAGTGAAGCATGATTGCAATCATTCCTGAAAACTGATCAGTATTAGCAAATCTCAATGTCATATAGTTCAGATGAACTTGCTTTTAGGTTCACTTCCCTGATCTGTTTTCCATCTGCGATCATTCCGAGTATTTTTCTGGAAATGTCAGGCAGAAGTGTAGTATTGATTATTTTATCAACAATTCTAGCTCCGCTTTCTGCTTCATTGCAACGAGCCAAAATTGCGTCTACAAGTGATTTATCGTAATTCCAATGAGCATTGTAACCTTCCCGTACCCTGTCTCCAACCCGATCTAGTTTGAGGTTTACGATTTTGCGAAGAATTTCTTGGGAGAGCGGGAAGTAAGGAATTACTGTAATTCTTCCAAGAAACGCATCTTTGAACGATTTTAGCAACTCTGGCCTGAGTTGTTCCCCGAGCGCTTTAGCGTTTGGAATGGTTTCCGGATCGGCACAAAGCTTGAGAATTTTGTCAGTTCCCGCATTGCTGGTCATCAAAATTATGGTGTTCTTAAAGTCAGTTTCCAAGCCTTTTTCGTCTGTCAGACTACCTTTATCAAAAACTTGAAAGAACAAGTCGTGTACGGATGGATGTGATTTTTCGATTTCATCCAGTAACAATAAGGTGTTTGGTCTTCTGCGTACAGCTTCGGTTAACACACCACCTTTCCCGTAACCTACCAAACCAGGGGCAGGGCCTGTAAGCCTCGATGTCATCATTTCTGATTTGTATTCAGACATATTGATAACGGTCATAGAAGATTCACCGCCAAACATCATGTCAGCCAGAGTGATAGCGGTTTCGGTTTTGCCAACACCGCTGGGGCCAACCAGCATAAAAACACCGACAGGCAGGCGGGGATCGGTTAGTTTTGCCCGGGATGTTTGGATTCGTTCTGCAAGAATATCCATTGCGTGATCTTGCCCAACGACTCGACTTTTAAGCGTGTTTCCCAATTCAAGCAAGGAGTTGATTTCGTTTCGAACCATTTTTCCTAAAGGAATACCTGTCCAACCTGAAACAATTTCTGCAACAACGCTTCCATTGACAACTGGGTGAACTAGAGGTTTTTCACCTTGAAGTTTGGAAAGGGATTCATTCTGTGATACTAATTCTGCACGAAGAGATTGCCTATCAATATCTGATAGTGGGTTTTCGGCTTTATCATTAACCGGGGTGGAAAGTTTTTTTCTTAGCTCCCTGATCTTGGTAACAAATTCTTGTTCCTTGGCCCAATTTTCTTCTAGAAGTGCTTTTCTAGCTTTTTCTTTTTCAAGCTGGCCTTTTAAATCGGCCAATTCTTCGCTATGAATAGTGCCAAATTGAGTTTCTTTTTCCCAGATGGAAATAGTTGTATTTAAGCGATCGATTTCTCGAGTGGAATCTTCGATTGCTGGTGGGATGGTGGATTGGCTCAGTGCTACTCTTGCACATGAGGTATCAAGCAAGCTGATTGCCTTATCAGGCAGTTGCCTGTCTGGAATATATCTCTGAGAAAGGCGCACTGATTCTTCAATTGCTTCATCCAAAATTGAAACGCCATGATGTTTTTCAAGTGAAGCTGCAATTCCTCGGACCATATCAACAGCTTTAGCTCGGTCTGGTTCTTCAACGCGAATCAGTTGAAATCTGCGCTTTAATGCTGGATCATCTTCAAAAGATTTTTTGTATTCATCAAAAGTGGTAGCTGCAACTGTGCGTAATTCGCCACGGGCGAGTGCTGGTTTCAAAAGGTTCGCAGCATCCCCTGAGCCCGCTTGGCCACCTGCGCCAATTAAAGTGTGTGCTTCATCAATAAATAAAATGATTGGTGTGGGCGAAGCTTGAACTTCGCTGATAACAGATTTCAATCGATTTTCGAATTCGCCTTTGACGCCCGCACCGGCTTGTAGCAGTCCAATATCAAGCGAGCGTAACGATACATTTTTAAGTTTATCGGGAACATCTCCTTTTACAATTCTTAATGCAAAGCCTTCAACCACTGCAGTTTTACCCACCCCAGCTTCGCCTGCAAGGATAGGATTATTTTGTCTGCGTCTGGTTAAGATGTCGATAACTTGTCTGATTTCTGGGTCTCTGCCAAGAACAGGATCTATTTTACCCTGCCTTGCGATTTCAGTCAGGTTTTGCGTGAATTGGTCTAAATTCGGAGTTTTGGAATTAGGGTTTACTTTTCCAGGGCCACCAGAAGAAGATGAACCATCATTCCCAGAAGCCATTACTCCGGGGTTTTCTTTGCTTTCCTGAAAAAGCATGGGAAGTTCTGCAATCAATTTGTCGGTTTTTATTTTACCCAGTTCAGAGCTTGAGGATTTCACCCTAGATGCTAGATCACGATCTGATAAAGCTGCAGCTAAAAGATGACCCGACCGAATCCGAGATGCATTAAAATCAACCGAAGCAAGCAACCAAGCCTGACGGATAAGTTCAGATATATCGGGGGAAAGTTGGGGTGCTCTTCCATTACCCGTCTTCAGCATATTAAGGCTGGCGTTCAGATCTCGCGCAAGTTTACCTTTGTCGATTTCGTTTTGATTTAAGATAAGCTCAATATCTGTATCTTGGGTTTCAAGTAGCTTCAATAACCAGTGTTCGATTTCAACATTAAAATGAGTCTTGGAAAGGCAAAGCCCCGCTGCACCCTCAAGGGCTCGCAAGGTTAAGGGATTCAATTTGCCCGTAAGGGCTTTTAAATCGTTCGCTACCATTTGATTAAATCCATCCATTTTTTAAGTTTTAAGAAATTACTAAATTACGCCATGAAAGAATGTCGGATTCGTTATCGCCTGCCAGGAATAATTTCCTACCAAAGCCACGCATCAACCCGTTTTCCAGTTCTTGCCAATCGTTTTCCCTACCCAAACGCACCATATCCGATGAATGTTCATGGCTTCCCAAATAAAGCCCAGGCATGTGCACTGCGCCAGCTTCGCCAGTTTTCAAAGTAATTTTAAGTGGTATGAAAATAAGGTCTCGGGGAAACTTGGGGGCTGATATTTCAAGACTTGCAATATCTTCAAGCGGAACCCAAAAGTATTTATCCGAGGAATATACTTCAAGGATATTTGCAAAAAGATCATCAGCATCGCGCAAACCTTCGAAAGCAACACCATCAAGAATGCCTTTTATGGCAGGTGCTTTATCATTAGCTTCACTTATCAGGGCGCTTGCACCTTTAAAGTCTTTAGAGCCTAGGGCTTGAATACCTTGAATTCTTGTTAAAATGGGGCCAGAGGGTTCTGAGAAAAATTCCGGCTTGGTGCCTGTGAATATTTCGCGCCTTTGTTTTTCTGCAGTCAAGCAATTCCGATAGGCAGAAATAGCAAGCATTTCCTCTGTCTTTTCGTATTCCAAAGCGTTTAGCTGTTTTTTAGCCCGATCTAAATCGCCCGCAAAGGATAATAGTTCGAAAAGGAACAGCCTTTTGTTCTGGTTTCCGGGGTTATCTTTTACAGAATTCGTTTGTTCATTGATTGCATCCTGTAATTTACCGTCCTTAAACAAATCTGAAGCATTCATCTGTTTGACTCAATTAATGGTTTCAATATATAACCTATTCTTTTCTCTATTATTTATTAACCATAGTCAATTTAATTGTCTATTATTTGGTAACATTTTGTGTGATTTAGTCTTCTTTTTTGCAGGATGAATGACAATCCTAGATTATAGCAAAGAGCGTTTTCTTGATTTATTTAGCTTTCGTTAAAATGCGTTCGAGCAGTTTTATTTCCGTTTTGGTTAAGACCGGGTTTTTGCCTGCAGTTCAAGCGATGTTGGGTTCGCTATTGTCCGCCATAACACCCGGTATCCGAGAAAAACCATCATAGCAATCAGGTTTTTTGGTTTTTATTGACGATGAAAACTATTAGATTAGAAAGATTGGTTTTATTATTAGTTGTTTAAAGGGTGGATTAAAGCTGAATAATTGATGAACCGTAAGTTCAAGATAATTATCAATTAGAAATCATTAAGGAACAAGAAAATGGCAAACTATGTTGTATTTTTTGCAGGTAGTGGGCAAAAAGTAAAAGATGACAAACATGTTTATAATAGCTGGGGTAAAGGTTTATGGGAAAGCGATGGGAAATACATTGGGATTTACAATGATGGCGTAGGCGAAGCCGAGGGTACCAGCGGAACAACGGGCGCTGGTTGGGCGAAAGCCATTGAAAGTTCAATGAATGGAATCCCGTCCGCTCCGCAAAAAGTCATCGTCGTTGGAATGAGTCGCGGAGGTGTTCAAGCGGTTATCTTTGCGCATTGCGTTAAGGATAAGTTCCCTGCAACAGAAGTTTTTGTATTTGCTGTTGATCCCGTCGATGGCGGACATATCCAAAACGAGGGGTCCTTTGATTTGCGAGATAACAGGAATCTTATGGCAAGAGTGACGACTGGACTGGGATTTGCTAGAGGAACCCGAGGCGACCTCAAAAAGAAATACAACCTTCAAGATGATGCACCCAAAACAATTCCTACTAATGTAAAATTTTATCTTAGTGTTCTAGCCCAGTTTAAAGGAAATACGCGGGCATTTTGGGGATTTACACCGCAGGCTCCTGAACTCGGAAACTTAACTTGTACCGTGCCCCACCAAACCTACGAATTACCTGGCGATCATGGCTATGGCGTATATACCGGAAATGAGAAAAAGAAAAAAGGAATCTACGGATTCCGGACCAAAGTAGATGTTTATGACCCTAGTAGAGAGGCTCGCGGTAAAGTCACTAGGGAAATGTTTTCTTATCACCTTAGGGAAAGAGGGTTTACCCAAAATTTTTCTGTTGGATTTGATCTGATGCAGGCAATGGAATATTACTGCCAAATCGCAATGGAGGATCTAAGCGGCAGCCAAGGGCAAGGCAATAAGAATAGGTCAGGATTTAGCTTTTTAGAAGCATCACGAAGGGCGGGTACAAACTGGGGTGATTCTTTCAATGCTTCCCCAGAAAACAGATGGCATAAGGGACGAGGGCATTTAATTAAATCAACTGAAGCAATACGCGGAAAGGGCTATTTCGTTAATTCACGACATAGGCAGATTTACATTGAATTAGAGTCCAGGTTACAAGCCATATTCCTTTCTCAAGGTACCGCCACAGATGGGGCCACCGCCATGCAGCTTAAGCACAGTTACCCTAACATACTTCCTTGGATGCTAAAAAACGCAGAGTTTGCTAGAGACCGTGAGGCTGACAAAACGTCTTTCGTCGAATTTATCCAATTGCTTGAAACCATGTTTTAAGCAAAATTGATATATGCCGATCTGACTTCTTTTCCCGTAGTGAGAGGCATTGGCGGGTTTATCGGTCTAAATCAACAATAGTGCTAATTGAGTTAATGTGAACTGCATTACCTGCAGCATGGCTACCCATGCAGGAAATAAAAAGTGAATTAAAACAGGTTTTTTTGCTTGTACGAGTTCGATATAAAATTTTTGTTAGCCCTTTGTTATTTACTTGTAGCCTTGATTATTTTCTTTCAATTCAAAGCATTAGTTATTGATAACGGTGGCAGGTAACTGAGCTAGCGCTTTTTTGTTGTTGGATTTCATTTTTGGGTTTACCGAGTTAATCCTAATATTGGCTTGCCCGACCATGCAACTGCGTAAGGTAAATTTATTTAAGAGGAAATTGTGATTATGTAGTCCAATAGCTTTGGCTGGAACTGCCTTCTAGGTTGTTCGTTGGGCAATTAATTTTGTCTGGATAGTACCTCATTAAAAATTTGATTTATACCTATAAAATTTTATATTAAATTAGTAATTGTAACAAAATTAAATGAGTTATTAAAATATGTCTAATTTTTTAACAACGGAGCAGTGGCAAGAATTTTGCAATCTTTCTAATGACAGCTTCCGGGATTTTAACTTTTCAGGAACACCTTGGACCAAATTAGACACAGCAGTTAGAAATTATATTAGTAATCAAGGTGACCAACAAAGAGTTGCTTTAAAAAAAGCTTTCGACAAATTTATTCAAGATAAAGGTGGCATTCTCGAAAATGCAGAAGGTAAAAAAGACATTAAAACCAAAAGAAACCATTTTGGTATTATATTAGCTCTTAATACATATATAAACGAAATAGCATCCAGTAGTACACCACCTGCAACCTCGCAAGGTGCAAATACTGCTGATGTTTTATCCCCTTATCTATTAAAAGCCAAGATCAAATACAAGAAAGGAAAAGGAAAAGAATGGAAAAATTCAATCAAAAAAGCTTGGAAGGATATCTATGATGATTTAAAAGGGCGTGCTGCTGATATCTATGCTTCGATAGGACAAGCAGGAAAAGACTTCGCTGCGGCAGCAGCCGAAGGTCAGGCAGCCTTACTTCCAGAATCAGTTAAAGCTGGTTTTAAGAGTTTTGAAATTGCATGTGATGGCGCAGCAAGAAGTGCTTCCAGAGCAGCGACTACAGCCTCCAATGCAGCCTCAAGATTTAAAACAGCGATGAGTTTTTGGCGAAGTAAGGAGCCTAAGACATCCACACAAAACGAACCGCAGGAACAAAAAGGTTCTGATAGTGGTTCAGGGATGGACACTAATCAGTTGGTGGAAGCAGTTAAGGGCTTGATTCAATTTCAAATAAGTCAGGTTGTAGCGGAATTAATAACTCAATATTCAAGTAGTTTACCTGCAGCAACCCTTACTAATCAAATTTTCGGCGAATTTTGGGATCAAATGAAAGAGGAAATCACAAGCGACCTTGAATCAATTATCCCGTACTATGGGTTGGCCAAAGAGGGGGCTAAAGCGTTCAAACATATAAAACAAACTGCAAAGAGAGTTGGTAAACTAATTGAATACGGTACTGCAGTGAAATTTTTGAATCCTAGCAATAAAGATGTCGTTGCATGTTTAGATTCTGTGGATCTTCTTCTCAAGCAAATTGCTGCTGAGACTGCAGCAAAGGCAGCGGTGGCTTCGGCAAATTTTGCGTTTGGAGTTGCAGCGGCTGTGGGTACCGCTGGTATAGACGTCGCCAGCTCTATTACTGGAACAGTAACTGTAGGCATAAAATTTTTATATTTGGTAAGCGGGTTTGTTGGCACCTATTTTGCAATGGAAGAAGCTAATCGACTTTTAAATCTAGGCAATTTGGGATCAGTTCAGAAAGCTATGGATATTTTTCCCCTACTAGGTGCATTTGTAATCGTAAAGCTTTACCCCAATGATTCTGTTTTCGACGATCAAGATAGATCCAAAGATGTTTTTATCCTTTTTGACATCGTAGAACAATTAAAGCCGCCATTTGATGAGCCCCTAATACAACTTTACCGGTTCAAAACAAAAAGCATTATTGATTCAGCCAAGGAAATCGTTGCTAAATCTCATTTCGAAGTTACAGATGTGCCGCCAACGCCAGTACCAATTCCGGATGAACCTAATGCAGTAGACCCCAGACAGTACTTTAATAAGTGGTATATATTAACTTTGGCGCGTAAGCTCTCAAGGAAGAAAAGGTTACTTAAGATTAATTTGATGAAGAGTTTATTTTTTAATATGGCTCTAATCGTTACAGAAAATTTTCGTTTATATGAACATGTTAACAAGGCGCTGAAAAAATACCGGGGCGAAATTGGCGGTGGCAGCGGTTTTTTAGGTTATCGCATTTTAGGGGGGGGAGGAAATAAAAATATTCTAGGGGTGTCTTGGCAAAGCCAAGAATCAGAAAAGGCTGTCGCTTTACTAGATGCTATTATAAAAATTGATAATATCTCATCAAAACAAATTGTTGAAATTGTTATTTATCAAGAAAGATTGTTTGGTTACGATTTGCTGTTTGCAGCCTATATCGCTGAGGCTGAACAATTCGTCGACTATAAGCAAACGAGCACATTTGAGCGTTTTAAAGAATGTAAAGAAAAGTCTTTCGCTCTTTTGAGAATTGTCCAATACCTCTTAGGCTTTCCATTGGAAGATGAATATCAGCTGAATGTAAATGACGAAACTTTAAGAAGTTTAAATAAGGGGGAACTTCCAGTTCGGCTTAATATAAAATCAAGGTTCCAGAGTATGCTTTTAGAAGAATACCAGCAATGGGTTCGAAATGTTATTAAAACAAGGCAATTATACAATAGGAGCGATTTTCCGGTGGTGAAGAGGACACTACCTACTTAAACAGATACATTTTTAAAAACTGTGAAGTCGTTTAGGAAATTTCTGATTTCTATGACACTTGCCAACCTATTTTTGATGTATAATTTCTCTTTGCATTATGATTTTACACAGGAAAACGAAGAATTCGAGGCCCAGCCACTTGCAATTGGTTTAAAAAAGGTGGCAACCTTAAAGGCGCTATTCGGGCCTAATATTCTATTAAAGTTGCTGTTGAAACCAGAAAAGTCTGGGCCAATTAAAATCATTAGACCTATTGAACAATTTTATTTAAAATTCTAAGCATTAGTTGTTGATGATAGTTGTTGGTAACTTGCCAGGGGCTTTTTTGTCGATGGTTTCATGCTCTAGGTTTAGTAGGTCGTTCCAACTGACTTCTTTTTGTTCTGGTGGCGCTTTTTGTGCAGATGCAAAGATATCAAACAGCCCTCTTTTACCAGTAATACCTGCAGGCACTTCTTTGGTTTTATACAATTCCAATGTTTGCACTGCATTTGCTATGATTGTTGAGGCAGGGCATTTTTCAAGATTTACATAGTATGCAGCAAGTTGAAATTCTTTGTCTGAATTGATGGCTGCGCCAACTTCCTTGGGCTTTACTGGCGGTTCCCAAAATAAAATAGATTAATTTTCGATCAAATATTATTGGTATGGGTTGCGCAATTCTAGAAAAATATTATCAGGCGTGACTATTTACTTAAGGTAAAATTATGGTAATTTTAATTTTTTAATTTGTTTTATTTAAGAGGACAAAGTTATGTCTAATACCTTAACCATATTCTTTTGCGGAACTGGAGCAACATCTCAAGGTTTTCAAAATCGTGATTATCATTCTGGCGAACTCGTAGCTACATTGTATCAAAATTGCGTTGGTGAACCTTATATTGATAAGTTGATTTTCGATGGCCCCGGAAGTGGGAATTTGAGAGAACATGAGAAATGGATTGAATCTGATAACCGAACGGAAGCAATGGGTATCGCGAGAGGTTGGGGATGGGAAAATAATGTTAAAGCTGCGATTACTGTCGCCTTGGCCCATGTGAATCATGAAACATATGTAAGTCTAAGAGGGCTGATTGTTAAAAATCTCCATCCCTTATGGGTCCCTGACGAATACAGGACAAAATGCCTCGCTTGTGGTAAGGGCTTTGGTACATTTACTAGGAAAAGTCATTGCCGTAAGTGTGGTGAGATTTTTTGCAGTGCTTGCATGTCGTCAACTGAACTATCTATGGAGCATTTACTCACCGACAAGTACACCCTTTATACTGAAAATTCTTATAAAGCGTTAAAACCGGGTAAGGGAAAAGTTTGCAAAAAATGCTTTGATGACAGACAATCTGAAATTAGCAAATTGCGTAATGAAATTGCCGAACACAGGATAAAACATCCGCTTACAACTATCAATCTTATTGGTTGGAGCCGTGGTGGCGCAACTTGTATTATGTTTGCCAATGCATGTGATGAAATTGAAGCCTTTAATAAAATTGAATTTAATCTTTTTACTCTTGACCCTGTTCCTGGTTACGGTGCTATGGATAAAGAACGCATTACTTTAAAGAGCAATGTTAAAAATTATGCCACTGTTATTCAGATGGATGAGGTTTCGAAAGCGTTCGCTCCTGTAATTCCTCAAACTGATAAAACAACAATGTGCCATTATTTTACGATGCCGGGAAGGCATGCTACTGGGGTTGGAAATGCGGCGTTGGATGGTGAAAAAGGTAAGAAGAATAAACACCCGAACCCACTTTTTCTCACAGCAGAGGAACCAGGTTATGTAACCAGAGATTTAGCAGAGATTTTTCTTGAAGATTGGGGGACTGAGCTCATTAACAAACTTGATTTAAAACCAGAACAAGTCATGAATTTATACGATAGGATGTTGAAAAAAGATATTGAATTTAAACGAATGCACGAGTCTACTTATCTCCCTGGTTCCCAAGGTAATCTTTTTGGTCCAAAGGTTAGGGATATATGCGAGGGGGGGGAATACAAGCCAATAACTGAGGTCAAAAGATTGCAATGTGGCTTTTTTATTAATATCCATCATCAAAAGCATGTATACGATCGTTGGCCGATCCTTGAGCCTATTTGGTCCGTGATGGTTATTAACAAAAGACCGAAAAAAAACGAAGAAATACATCAATTGCAAGAAAAACTATGCAAAAGGTTAGAAATAATCCCTCAATTTGAACAAGTTGCGCCGGGCCTTTTTGGGTGTATCCTTGAGAGGGCGACAAAATATTGGGAATCACGGTTGATGATACATAATTTAAAAGCCGCAGGTCTTATGTAGGATAGCCTTTTTAGTGATTTTTAAAGTTCGCTAAAATCAAATCTAATAAATTTAATGTTGCTTTACTTTTGTTTAATTACACACTGGTTGTTTCGGTTGATTATTTTCTTTCAATTCGAAGCATTAGTTATTGATAACGGTGGCAGGTAACTGGGCAGGCGCCTTTTTGTCGTTGGTTTCCTGTTTTGGGTTTAGTCGGTCGTTCCAACTGACTT
>Ga0208089_1000218_pt1 | contig 15405 bp, 9 predicted proteins | sample LakMenEpi29Jun12_FD_150744 | JGI IMG/M metagenome (GOLD analysis project Ga0208089, IMG submission 150744) | Freshwater microbial communities from Lake Mendota, WI - 29JUN2012 deep hole epilimnion (SPAdes) | ecosystem: Environmental > Aquatic > Freshwater > Lake > Epilimnion/Euphotic zone ... | reverse complement strand
AACTCTGGATTACTTCAGCTTCTGCAATGTTTATTCCCGCCTTGTGCGGAAATATTTTGCATGAACTTATTACTGGGGATTTCTTTACCCCTAGCGAGCCAGCAGAAAAACTTTTTTAAAGTTACTACTTGTTCGCTAAATCAAAATGATTTTAAACCTTTACGCTGTCAAGGTATTTTAAAGCACTTTGCTCTTCAATCCAAGGTTGTTAAGCCTCTCTCTTTGCAATCTAATTTTGTAGCTAAGAATTTAAATATTAATGATGGCTACATTAAAAAAAACGCCCTTGTTAAAACGCTTGTGTTTGCAAAACCTTCCCTTTGCTTTTTTCAGAGCGCAGAGAAACATAATTGCAGCATTCGCCAAGGTTTTCATTCGACCATATTTTTTCATGATCAATCATCTGCGAGGCTTCAGCTTACTGACAAAGGAACAGTGAAGCCTTCTGAAATATTTTCCTTGTTGGGCCTTGATGCCCAGAACCTCACTGATTCCCCTTTGGAGCAGTTGGGGTTGAATCCCGAATTTTAATTTGAAAACGAAAGGCTTAGAATCTGATGAAAAAAGTTATGTTGATTAATGTTTTGCAGCCCGAAGAGTGCCGCATTGCAATTCTGGAAAATGGTATCCTCGAAGAGCTTTATGTTGAGAGAAATACTCATGAAAGTTATGTGGGAAATATTTATAAAGGAAAGATCGTAAATATTGAACCCAGTATACAGGCTGCCTTTGTTGATTTTGGTATTGGTCGCAATGGTTTCTTGCATGTTTCCGATGTCGAGCCAACCTATTACAAGCATCTTGATGGATTCAAAGAAGAGAACGAAGACGAAGAGCGCGAAGATCGAAGGCCTAGGCGTGGGAGTTCCAATGGTGGAGGCTCTAATAATGAAGAGCGCGAAGATCGCAGGCCAAGGCGTGGGAGTTCTAATAGTGGAGGCTCCAATGACGGTTCAGGCCGTGGGGCACGAAGCAAGCCCTTTGAAAAGGGCAATATTCCAGATGTTGAAAACTTGCCATTGGAAGAGCAACTTCCCGTATCCAATGCCCCTGAATTTGGCGGTGAGTTATTTGAAGAGCAAGATGATCTTGCATTTGAAAACAGAAGTGATTTTGTAGACCATGATTCGGATTCTTCGATTAGTTCGAATTCAGATGACTCAGTTACTTTTGGTGCTGGCTTGTCTGATGATGAAGATGATTTTGGGCCCGATGATAACGATACTCCTCCGGTGATGCCTTCTGCGAATAGAATCACAAGCGATGGGGATTCTGATTCCGATGGGCCGGGAGAAACCGAAAATGATGATCTACTTTTCTCGAGGCCAGCTCGGTCCAATCCGCCCGCTCATAAATCTTCTCCTGATAAATCTGATTCATTCGATGAACCTGTTTTTCAGCAAAATCAGCAACCTCTTACCCCAAATGATAACTTTGATGATGATGTGGAAGCGGATACGCAAGATGCTGACCAATCATTTGACGCAGATGAAAATGTTGAACAGGATTACGATAATCAGGATGAAGACGGCCAAGATCCCCAGTCTCGCGACTCCCGCGGGCAGCGTGATTCTCGCGGTCCACAGCGCGATCAACGCGGTGGGGATAATCGTAGCCGTGGTGGTAGCCGAGGAGGAAATCAACGCAGACCTTCGGGTGGTGGCTATTCTTCCGGTTCTAGGGAAGGCGCTCGCGATCAGGGTAGAAGTAGCGGAAAACCGATGCGAGGTAACTCCAGAGGTGGAAGGCTTTTGGGTAATCCCAAACCTATGATTCAGGAGATTTTCAAGAAGGGGCAGGAAGTTCTTGTTCAGGTAATTAAAGATGGCATTGGCAACAAAGGCCCCACGCTTAGCACCTATATTAGTATTGCTGGCAGGTATTTGGTTCTTATGCCTGGATTGCATCGGGTTGGCGTTTCAAGAAAAATTACTGATGAAGATCAGCGCAGAAGGCTTAAAGATATTTTTGTAGACCTTAAACCACCTAAAGGTGTTGGGTTTATTATTCGTACCGCTGGAATTGATCGTAATAAAACCGAACTTCAGCGAGACCTGGCTTATCTTGCAAGGCTGTGGCAGGTTGTTGCTAAGCGTATTGTAAAGGTAAAAGGCCCTGCGGGAATTTATGAAGAAAGCGATATGGTCACCCGTACTATACGCGATACCTTTACTAGTGATATAGACGAAATTGTTGTGGATGAGAAAACTGCATTTGAGCACGCACAGGAGTTTCTACAGTTTGTAATGCCTAGATTTGCTGATAGGGTTAAATTTCACGACAACAAAAGGCCTTTGTTCCATCACTACGCAATTGAAGAGGAACTCGCCAAAATTCAAATGAAAAAAATCCCCCTTCCTATGGGTGGATCTATTGTCATCGAACAAACCGAGGCCTTGGTTGCAATTGATGTTAATAGTGGGAATTTTAGATCTGAAAGTAACGCTGAAGATACAGCTTTCCGTATGAATATGCAGGCTGCACGAGAGATCACCAGGCAACTTCGGCTTCGAGATCTTGGGGGCGTTATTGTCAATGACTTTATTGACATGCGTGACGAAAAACACCGTAGGGCTGTTGAAAATGCCATGCGGGACAACGTTATGCGGGATCGTGCTAAAACCAAAATCCTTAGGATTTCACCTTTTGGCATTATCGAAATGACTAGGCAAAGAATCAGGCCTTCGCTTAAGCGCAGTGTCTACCATGATTGCCCTTATTGCAAAGGCATGGCTCAAGTTAAAACAAGTGAAAGTATGGGGATTGAAGTTATGCGTTTGGTGCAACTTGCGGCCTTTAAAGAAGCCGTTGCTACGGTTCGAGTACGCGTGGCTGCAGAAACTGCTGACTATCTTTTAAATAACAAAAGAAAAGAACTGGGCAAACTCGAGGACGAGGCTAAGGTGGGCATTTCTGTTCGAGGCGAAATTGGTGTGCCCCCTGAATTGCTCGAAGTTTTTTGTGTTGATGCCAATGGTAACGAGCTTAAAATTCATCCTCTTCCTGAACCGCCACCATTGCGCAGGGGTGGGCGATTTATTCCTTCCAATTCAGATCGGGGGCCTCAAGGTGAAGCCCCTTTCCGCAGAGGGAGAAGTAATCGGGATCGATAATTAGGTCTTGGTATAATAGGTTGAATGGCTAGGGGTGATGTTCTTGCTCCTAGCTTTTTTCTTTTACTTTTGAGCTTGCCATCTTTTCTTTTCCAAGTTATTAAGCCCTCCACGCAGAGTATTTTTTCGGTAGATTCGGATTGCCTTGCGTTTGCGATATCTCGGGGGAGGCTGATTTAAGTGTTGTTGCGAAAAAAGCCTTACTTGCTGTTTTCTGCTTTTTTGCTTGCTGTTCTTTACTGCTTTGGGCAGTTGCAGGCATTTCAGGTTATTGCACCTGATAAAAAAACAGCTCAAGGTAAGACTTCGGCTCAAATTGAACCTTTCGCTTCTTTTCAACGCAAAATCCCAGGTGATTCAAAGCCTATTCGAGTCGATGCCGATTCTATTTCTTCTTGGTCGGATAAATCTAAGTATTATTTGTTGTTAAAAGGTCATGTCTTCCTCGAGCAAAGTGTTTTGCAAATCCGAGGGGATCAAGCATTGATTGTGGCTGATATCGAATCCTACAAAATGCGTGGTATTTGGGAACTTGGAATGTATGTGGATGGGAATGTCAAAATAGATAGTTCCGCTGAGGTGCGAAATGCCAAAACTGCTTTTATTGATTTGGCGACTCGAGGAGAGTTTCGTTTTAATGCAGTTAAAAGTAAAGTTGAACAAAAAGATTGTTCTGTAGATCCGCTTTTTAAAGCAGCTCAGGAAGGTAAAGCTAAAGCTGTTGCTGAGCAGCAAAAATCACAAAAGATTATCCCCGATAAAGTGATTCCTCCAGCCAAGCCAAGTGAAGAAAAGCCTAAGCCGGTATCACAGCTTCCTCAGGAAAATGCTCCCGAGATTGCTTTGCCGGTTGTTGCTCCGATTGCCCCTGCACTAGTCACAACTTCTTATCAGAATAATCCAGGGGTTGTTCCCGTTAATCCTGCCCCGGGTTTACAGAATCCACTTCCTAGCACGGTTCAAGTTACTCCGCCTATTGGAATTCCTGGTGGTATTGCCTTACCAATTACAGCATCAGGAATAGATACACCTGCTCGCCAGTATAGCGTTTCTCCGCGTGGTTCATCTGGGTTCAATATCAGGATGGAGCCTTTGGCAAATGGTGAGCAAGCGGTAATTGTTTCGGGTGGTGTTATCATGAATGTCAAGGATGTTACAGGGATTGGCTTGGTTGATATTGAAGCAGATCGTTTGGTTATTTGGACTAAAGGCGCAAATCCACAAGAAATTATCGGAAATCTCAAGAAGCAAACTAATCAATCGGGCAAGGAATTAGAGCTGTATTTGTCAGGACATGTTGAAGTTCGACAGCAAGACCCTGCAAAGCCAGGCAATAAAAAAGAAGCTGATGCGGGCGAAGTTCGGATTATACGCGCTGACGAAGTATACTACGATATTGGTCGTAATACTGCTGTTGCGTTGAACGGCGAGTTAGAATTTTATCAACCAAAACTTACGGATCCATTATTTGTTCGGGCTAAAGAAATACAGCAACTCGCAGCCAATCAATACAAAGTTGTTAAAGCAGAAGTTTTTTCAAGCAAGATGCCTGCAGATCCAGGCTTAAAGATTTATGTTGCAGAGGCCACGATCGAAGAACGAACAATCCCTAAATTTTCTATTTTTGGTAAACGATTTGTTGATAGGAATACGGAGCAGGAGCTTGATCAGAAAGAAAGTTATGTTCGTGCCAAAAATATGTTTATTGAGTTGGAAAACTTCCCGATCTTTTATCTGCCATACCTTCAGGGGGATGGCCGTGACCCTTTAGGCCCGATTGAAGGGGTTAATTTAGGTTTTAACAACATCTTTGGTGGTCAGTTCGGTCTTACACTCAATGCGTTTGACCTTTTGGGTATTCAGCCTTTTGAAAATACTAGATGGCGTTTCGATATCGATTATTTGACCAAGCGTGGCCCTGGTTTGGGTTCTGATTTTGATTATCTGGCACCAGATTTTTTTGGCATTCCAGGTAAAGTTAACGGCCTCGCAAAAGTTTATGGCATCATTGACAACGGACCAGATAATCTTGGTGGTGGCCGTACCGTTGGTGAACCGCATCCAGAGTATCGAGGAAGGATTCTTTGGCGTCAGGGTATTGCTGACATGTCAAACGGATTTACTTTTCTTGGACAGGCTGCCGGGATAAGTGACCGTAACTACATTGAACAGTTTTTTAAACCTGAATGGGATAACGGGATAAATCAAGATACTTGGGCTTATCTTAGGCAGACAGATCAGAACATGGGTTGGTATGTTATGGGTGAAGTCAGAACACGCCCTTGGATAAATGAAACGAATTGGTTGCCCAGGCTTGATGGATTTATTTTAGGTCAGCCGATATTTGATATTTTTACTTCTAGCACTTGGGGCGGAGCTGCTTACGCCAATTTGTTGATTACCAATGATGGAACACCAGTTGTTAGCCCTCTAACAGATGTTGAAAATAGTACAGGTAGATTCAATATTAGTGAAGAATTAAGCGCACCATTTAATTTGGGTGGCTTGAAAATAGCCCCCTATGTGAAGGGTGATCTTGCGCTTTATACTAACGATCTTTCAGGGGATACATTAGGCAGAGCTTGGGGTGGTGGTGGTATTCGTGCCAGCTTGCCTTTTACCGCAGCATATCCAGAATTTAAATCCGAGCTGTTTAATGTAAATGGTATTAATCATAAAGTTGTAAATAGTATCAACTACTTTAATGCTTCTTCTTCTGCTCAATATTCAAATTTTGCACAGCTTGACCGATTGAATGATGACGCTTCTGATCAGGCTTTGCGTGATATTCGTAATCAACCAACGATCTACCCGAATACATTTAACAGTAATCTTCTTACGACTAATAATCCTTATTTTGATCCGCAGATTTATGCAATTCGCAGAAATATTGATACGCGCATTGATACGCTTAACCAGATTCAGGTTATTCAGGGGGATATTAGGCAGCGCTTGCAGACTAAACGTGGTTTCCCTGGTAGCCAGCATGTTGTGGATTGGATGGTTCTTGATCTTTCCGGTTCCTTCTTCCCTGAAAAGAATACAGATAACTTTGGCAATTACCTTGCTTTTCTTCAATACGATTATCTTTGGAATATTGGTGACCGGACTAGTTTTACAAGCACCGGCTGGATTGACCCAATGGAAAACGGGGCAAGAGTATTTACTCTTGGTGGTTACTTAAACCGATCTGACCGCACTAACTTTTATCTTGGCTACCGAAGTATTGAACCAGTGGAAAGTAAGGCGCTAACTGGTGCTGCAACTTACATTTTTAGCCCTAAGTATGCTGTTACAGGAAGTAGTACATATGATTTTGCCACTTTTCAAAGTGTTAGCAATTCCCTTGTGCTTACCAGAGTTGGTACGGATCTTCAGGTCAGCCTAGGCTTTACCTATAACGCAATGCAGGATAATTTTGGTTTTACTTTTGAAATTCTTCCGACTATTGCTTCAGGTGGTGGGCGCTATGTTGGTCCATCTAGTAATTTTAGTAATAATGGTAGCGTTCTTGCTCGGTAAATTGCATTCATTTCTTTTCCGTGAATCATTTGTTACTATTTGTTAGTTGTTATAATTGTTTGTGGAAGTCGTATTTCACTCCAATAATTATGGGGTAATTTGCTTGTGAATACTGATGAACGAAAAAACTTGAAAAGGCCCTGGAAAGATAAATTCAATTGCGCTTTTAAGGGTATGAAACTTGGGATGCGGGGCCATTCCAGTTTCTTTGTTCATTTCTTTTTTGCTTCCATGGTTGTAGCTTTTGCAGTTGTATTAAGATGCGATTTGATTGAGTGGTCGTTGTTGATTGGTTGCATTGGGTTTGTTCTGGTGGTAGAACTTTTAAATAGTTCGATCGAGATGCTTTATGCAATATTGCCTGAAGATATCCGTGCAAACAATTTTCAGGTTTTAGATATTGCGGCAGGAGCTGTTTTGCTTGCTAGTGTTTTTACTTCTATTATTGGGTGTTTAGTTTTTATTCCAAAAACCCTCGCAATGCTTGGACTTTAACTACAGGAATTTAAGATGTTTGAAACTGAGTTGAAAAATGCTGAAGCATGGATCGATAATAATCATGCTAGCCTTGTTTCTGATTTAAGAGATTTGGTCAAGATTCCTAGTATTAGTACGGATGGTGAGCATCAAAAAGAAATTGAACTTTCTGCCGAAGCTGTTTGCCAGCAAATGAAAAAAGCTGGACTTAACAATGTAGAAATTCTTAGAACAGGGGATTCTAATCCTTTTGCTTATGGAGAATGGTTGGGTGCTCCGAATCAGCCTACTTTATTCCTTTATTCACATCATGATGTACAACCCATAAATTATGAACATCTTTGGCTCAGCCCGCCTTGGGAATTAACCTCAAGAGAAGGCCGCCTTTTTGGCCGGGGCGCTGCTGACGATAAGGGCGCTTCAGTTGCTCAACTCGCATCTATTGCTTCATGGCTTAAAACTGCTGGTAAACTTCCTGTAAATATAAAAATGCTTGTTGAGGGAGAAGAAGAGGTCGGTTCAAAAAACCTTGTCAAATTCTTTAGTGAAAACCGTAGCCGTATTCAGGCAGATATTATTGTTGTTTGTGATACTGAAAATATTCGGGTGGGTTTACCATCGATCACTTATTCCCTTCGTGGCATTGTAACATTGCTTGTAGAAGTTAAAAGCGCATTGATTCCTGTGCATTCTGGAATGGCAGGTGGAGCTTTTGCCGATTCCGCACTTGCACTCACCAAGGTTTTATCTAGGCTTTGCTGGGAAGACGGACCTATTCCAATTCAAGGTTTTTATGATTCTGTCAAACCATTGACTGATTCAGAAAGAACAGTGATTGAATCTTTACCAGTGGATTCAGATTCCTTAAGAAAATCTTTGGGCGTTCCGGATCAGGTTAAGTTTGCTTTGCAAAAAGGAAAAAGTATTTATGAGCAAACTTGGCGACATCCCGCGGTTACCGTCATAGCCATTGAAGCTAGCAATATTAAAGGTGCATCTAATCAAGTTCTCCCTACTGCTTCAGCTCTCGTAAGTTGTAGGATTGTTCCAGATCAGGACCCAAAGCATGTAGAAGAATTATTGCGCAAAGCTCTTTCTGCCGATGCTCCTTGGGGCGTGGAGGTTAAGGTTACTGCGCATGGAAGTTCCGTTGATTGGTGGATGACCGACCCTACAGGGCCCGCTTTTGAAGCTGCAATTGCTGCTCTTGAAAAAGGCTTTAAAGCGAAACCTGTCGGCATAGGGTGTGGCGGAACAATTGGATTTGTCCGACCATTAGTTGAATTGCTTGGCGGGGCCCCTGCTCTATTGCTAGGTATTGAAGACCCAGATAGTAACGCTCATGCCCCCAATGAAAGTTTGCATGAAGGCGACTGGATAAAACTGATAAAGTCGATGGCTCATTTGTTTGGTGAAATCGCATCTAGATCTGCTAAATAAAGGCGTGATTTTTATAGTGGGGTTTTAGGCATGGGCGGGTTTTCGTTGTACTTTTTCATGACACGCTCGATCAACCAGTCTGGAAGGAAACCTACAATTCGCATAAGCAGCGAAGTTTGCCATGGAAATCTAAGAACTTTTGCTTTTCGTTGAATTGCTTTAATTATTATGCTTGCTGCGGTTTCTGCATCCATTAGCCAAGGCATATCTTTTTCATCATTAACTTCTGTCATGGGTGTTTTTATAAATCCTGGGCATATTGTGCTTACAAAAATGTTTTTCGGGCGCAATTGTATTCGCATTCCTTCCATGAATGTATTTAAGCCTGCTTTCGATGCAGTGTAACCCGATTCGCCCGGTAACCCTTTAAACCCTGCTAGGCTTGAAATTGCAATGATATGTCCTTTTCCTGAATCAAGCATGGTTTGTAAAACAGCTTCAATGCAATAAATAACACCTAGCAAATTTACCTTGATCATTTTTTCTTGAGTTTCAACGTTAAAGGGTTGGATCGTTGTTGGGGCACCAACCCCTGCGTTGGCTATGAGTATGTCTATTCCGCTCATGCAGTTTATTAATTCCGAAATCCCAATTAGTGTTTCTTTTCGTTCTGATATGTCTGCGACCCTGTAAAAAGCTTTGCCACCAAGGGTTTGTATTTCATTTACAAGTTCTGAAAGTAGTTCTTCTCTTCTTGCAATAAGTCCCAACTGTGCTCCACCTTTAGCTAATTCTATAGCTATTGCCCTTCCGATGCCTGTTGAAGCACCGGTGATGATAACTTTTTGTCCCTGACCGAATTTCATGGTATTTCCTTTTTAAAAATTAAATTACTTTGTGATTACCAGAATTAAGGCCCCTCTACTTTAAAAACGCATGTCATAATAGATTGGTTTGTTCTGTAATGATAACGAGAAGTTAAGATGACTAAGAAATTAATAAGCTTTCTTCTGATTCTACTTGTTTTGCCTATTTCGTTGATGGGGCAAGATACACCCGTTTCGGTAGATAAAGTTAATGTTAGGGTCAAATTTCGAATTCAAGTTTATGGTGTTGAAAGACTAAGGCAAGTCGATGCGTTGCTTAAATATCTTAAAGCAACTGGCTTCACTTCTACCGATGAAAATCTGTTTGAAAAATTACAAGATGAAACTATTAGTTCGTTTGATGGAACTGTACCAATAGGCAAGGAAAGCAAGTGTATCAATCCGAGGTGGATTTATTCTGTAACCAGTTGGCCGGTTGGAAGTGAGGATCCATATAAGTCTGAAGATCCAGTTCGAATTGAAATTGAGTTCCAACAATATATGCAAGCTAAGAAACAGCATGAATTTTGGGATGATCTTAAAAGCAGCCTATTTAAAATTGGTTTTGTTGATGCTGTTTCTTATAACCCAGAATTGTTTACACGAATTACAGGAAATCTCATTGGGAAATCATTGCCCATCATTGATTCCAAAATATTTCCAGAAGCATTAAAAACCGCTGGCGTTTTGGTTACTCCTTTTGCTTTCCCCCGTGTTGTTAAGGTGCATCCTGATTGGCCATTGGTAAAGGCAAGAGTTATTGAAGACATCAAAGAAAATTCGTTGCGAAAAATGAGCCCCGCTGCTAGAAAAAAACTGGAAGCTACTGAACAAAAACTTGAAAAATGGCTCTTAGTTTTAAATCATCAACCACCTGGCCAAAACGAAATTAATGAACTATTCTCCAATCTAAATGATGCCGTTGTTGAAGGAGCAAATGGTGCTTTAATTGAAATCCTTGCAACCCCTGCATCCATTAAGAATCTTGCAGCACTTCCCTCAGTTATGTTTGTCACCACTGCTGAAACCCAAATTAAAACAAATTACTCGATCAAGCAGAATAATCTGTTGAATATTTTTTCTAATGAAGGGGCATCGCAACCAGCGCGTAATTTGCGTGGAGTTGGGGCACCAGCATCCATTGCCATTGTTGGAACTGAATTTTTAGGGTGGGAAAAAGCTTTTGGTGAAATTCAAACACATGCTGAATTAGTTGATCTTACGCGAACGCGAGACTTCGCAATGGAAGAAATGCCCTACTCTAAAAGCCAAGAAAATATTGGGTTTCATACAAAAAAAGCACTTGAAATTGCCAAGATATATCCTGGTACCAAAATAGTGTTAGTAAGAATTGATCCTGCAATTCCAACTATGTTGGATGAGGTTGCTGGGTTTGCTAACCGTGATTTAAAAGCTTCTTATGCTTTATTAAGTCGCTATTCTGAAACTGATGTTTCTAAAAGATTTCTTCAGGGGCTTAACCAATACCTTCAATCTGAAAGAACATTTTTGATTGATCAATTTGGCGAAGAACCTGAAATTCTAAAACGAAGGGAAGTTTATAAAGAAAATAAAGCTAAATGGGATAAGGATAACTTTGAACTTCATGAAAAAATTAATCGTATTCTGAAACTTCGAGAGCAATTGATGGAGTTCAAATCACACAGATTATTTGTTGTTCTAGAAAACGTTTCATCCCAACTTCCTGCCTATCAGAATTTGGCCCTTTCTTTGTTTTCTGATGATTCAAAATTTAAAACTGCAGCTTGGCTTATGCCCGATGCATTATTCGAACGAGTTTCATGGCGTGGGCCTTTTTCGGATTCTAATCACAATGGAGTGATGGAATTTCGAAATAGTAAATCAAATGACAGATGGCGTGATGAACGAATGGTAATTCAATTTGAAAAAGATGGAAAAATATTGGATAAAATTCCACAAGGAAAAAAGATCAGGGTCCGGGTTCGTTGGCGGGAAGGGGTGGAGTGGTCTACCGCTACGGTTGAGGGAGAAACCGCCCCCAAGGAGAAAGCTAAGCTTAATATTTTATTGCTTTTAAATGAGAATCCTTTAGCAGGTCGTAATCTTGCAGATCAATTTTCTATTGTTAAAGAAACTGGAATTGATCCTTTTTGCATTTTTCGAAGCAAGACCTTTGCTATTTTTGAACACTTAATTGAATTGGATACCCCAATTGAAGGGGTATATGCACTTGCAATTGAAGGTAAAGTACCCAACAGAAACAACTTAAGCACGTTAGATTCCCATAAGGTAACCGAGATTTTTCCTGAAATTACTTTCGAATCTTTTGAGCAGGGAACCAGAATTAATATGGGGAATTAATGCAACTTGAAGGGAAGTCTCGACTTATTGTGTTTAAAACGATGGCAGAACAGTATAAATCAGCTAAGATAATTGCTTGTGCAGAATTGATACTGACTTGCACTTGTTTCTAATTTGGTTGGTGAAAATGTGAAAAAAGCGATTATTAGCGATATTCATGGAAATATTGAAGCCTTTCGTAATGTACTCATAGACATCGAATCTCAAGGTGTTGACGAGATTTATTGCCTAGGAGATGTCGTGGGCTACGGCCCTAACCCTTGTGAATGTGTTGATTTAGTCATGAATTGCAAGGTGGTTCTATTAGGGAATCATGATCAGGGTGCATTATTTGATCCTGATGGGTTTAATCCTTCGGCTGAGCGTGCTATTTTTTGGACAAGAAAACAATTAGAGACCGGGGGGTCTCCAGAGGAACGCTCCAAACGCTGGAATTTCCTTTCTGCTCGTCCCCGCTTGCACCGTGAAGAAGAACTGCTTTTTGTCCATGGTTCTGCTCGAAACCCTTTAAATGAATATGTTTTTCCTGAAGATATTTATAACAACAGAAAAATGGAAAGAATCTTTTCCCTCGTTGGAAAATATTGTTTTCAAGGCCATACCCATGTGCCTGGGATTTTCGTGCAGCAGGAAGGTACCGATCTTTATCAATTTCAAAGCCCAGAAGAATTTGATTTCTCCTATTTACTAGATAATCGTAAAACCCTTTGTAATGTTGGGTCAGTGGGCCAACCTCGCGATAGCAATCCAAAATCTTGTTATGTAATTCTTGAAAATAATCGAATCAGCTATCGCAGAGTGCCCTATGACTTTGAGATTACTGCTAAAAAGATCTATGCGATTCCCGAGTTGGAAAATTTTCTGGGTGATCGTCTTAAAGAAGGTCGCTAGTTTAAGCATAGGCGAATTCCTATACTTTTTTTTCCTTAAATCCATTCAATATAAATATGAAGAATAATAAGAATTTCCTTTTGTTTTTTACAGCATCTTTCCTGCTTTTTGCGGCATGGATTCAAATCCGTGAGTCTCTTTGGCCTGCTCCTAAAAAAAAACCTGAAGTTACTGAACCTTTTGTCGAAAAACCCCCAATTAAATTAAATGATAATACAAAAGATAATGATAATGGGTTGTCCCTTGCTCCTTTCAAAGAACGAGGGAATTTCGTAACCCTTGGCAGCGAAGATTCTTCATCAGGTTTTCATTTGGGAATTACTTTTGATTCGTTTGGTGCGTGTGTCCGCAAAGTAGTACTTAATAAATTTCAGCAAGCTGATAATCTTGGCAGACCTGTTTGGATTAATCAAATTGAGAAAAAACCTAAAAGTCTGGATTTAATACCCCTAGAATCCCGCTGGCATGCTGGCGCAAATTATCTTTATCATTTTGATTTTAAAGATCAATTTGGCGACCAACCTATGGATCTATTAGGGAAAACAGACTGGAAAATCGTTTCAGGCCCTACCGAAGAAGTTGATTCCAGAGGTATTGCATTTCAGAAACTTGTTTTTGAAACAAAATTGCAGAACATTCTTATTTCTAAAACTTTTACTCTTTCGAAGAACGATTACCATGTTGGCATGGAATTAGTTTTTTCCACTGACGATATGGCTGTTATTCCTTTTAGATACCAAGTTACAGGCCCCAGAAGTCTTCCGGTTGAAGGTGATTGGTATACAAATATTTTTAGAAATGCTTTAATTGCACAAGTTGATGACCGAAATAATGTTTATCGCGACCTTCAAGATGGCAGGCAGATTGCAAGTTGGATGGGCGGAAGTGAAGTTCTTGTTAATAATCAGTTAAACCATTGGTTTCGGTATGCAGGCGTTGCTATTCAGTATTTTTCTTCAATGGTAGTTGTTGATGAAGATCAGCCTGATCAAAAAATCATTGAAAAAGTTCGTCCCACACTTGATGCAACTTTTGCCCGGGGGATTATTTCTAAAATTGATCCCGTAAATCGGAGCCTTAATCTTCGTGTTGATGGTAAAGATGAAACTTTTTGGTTCGATAGTAAAGAATCTTTCGAGAAAATGGAGTCCCAGTTTGGGTTAGGCAGACAAATAGCAATTTATTATCGGCATATAGCGACTCCTGATAAAAAGCCCATGTATGCTGTTATTGATGTTCGGAAAGAAACTCAGGCTCAACCATTATTTGATAATGACATTACCGTCAGGCTTACTTCCAAGCAATTTAATCTTGTTGCAGGGAAACCTGTAACCCATAAATATTTACTTTATAATGGCCCTGTTAAAACTAGTTTGCTTGGTGATTTTAGCAATAACGCGATGGTTAATCCTGATCAGGTTTTGAGATATACGAATAAGCTCGGGTTAAATACCATGACAGATTATCAATCCCCTGGTTGGATTGGTTCTTTTTGTGCTTCTATTTTTTGGACTGATATTGTTATTAAATGCACAAACATGATGCATTGGATTTTGTGGAAAGTTTATCTGGTCCTCCCTAACTTTGGTCTTTGTATCATTTTTCTTACCATTCTAATTCGTGGGTTGATGTTTCCTTTAAGCAGGAAGCAAGCAATCATGAGTATTAAGATGCAAGAACTTGCCCCTGAGTTGAAAAAGATGCAGGAAAAATTGAAGGGTGATAAGCAAGCGATTGGCTTGGCCCAAATGGAATTATATCGTAAATATAATGTTAACCCTTTTGGCACTTGCTGGGTGGTTCTGATTCAAATGCCTGTTTTTATGGGGCTTTATTTTGCCTTGCAAGAAAGCATCCATTTTCGCCTTGCCACTTTCTGGCCTACTTGGATTATCAACCTTGCTGCGCCTGATATGCTGATTAATTGGGGCGCCGCAATTCCTTTAATCAGTAATCCAGAAGACTACGGCGGCTTTTTTTATCTTGGGCCTTATTTTAACCTTCTTCCAATTTTTGCCATTGGTTTGATGGTTTTACAGCAAAAAATGTTTACTCCTCCTCCCACGGATGAACAACAAGAAGCACAGCAAAAAATGATGACCTATATGATGGTGTTTATGGGTTTTATGTTTTACAAGGTTGCTGCAGGCCTTTGCATTTATTTTATTGCTAGTAGTTTGTGGGGCCTTGCTGAAAGAAAATTGCTGCCTAAATCCAAAACTGGACCTCAACCTTTGTTAGCATCGGCCAATGGTGCAGATATTTCAAAATTAGATTCTAATAACAATGGTAAGTCTGCTAAAAACTTACGGAAAGAACTCGCTAATAAGGCTTTAGAAAAGAGTAATACCGAAAAAACTGCTCTCGATCGTTGGCGTGATTGGTTTAATGATATTCTAAAACAAGCAGAGAAAAAATAACCCATGTTTGGGGTTACCTATTTTGAAACGGGAAATACTTCTTTCACATGACTTGATTTGCGCTAACTCTTCCCCTGCGGGTTATGGCGCTAGGCAGATTATTCGTATTACGGGCGATAAGGCATTGGATTGCGTTTCTTCCTTTCTTCATTTTAAAATACCCGTTCTTAACATTTCTAAAGGGCTTGTTCCTGCTAGTTTTTTGTTGGATGATTTTCGTTCGGTTGAAATGGATTTCTATTTTTGGAAATCTCCTGCTTCCTACACTGGCCAAGATGTTATTGAATTACATCTCATTTCTAATTCTTGGATTGTTGACTTAGTATTTTCAAAACTCTTTGAATGTGGCTTCAGGCCTGCTAAACCTGGGGAGTTCACCCTTCGTGCTTTTCT
>Ga0208089_1000216_pt1 | contig 15470 bp, 14 predicted proteins | sample LakMenEpi29Jun12_FD_150744 | JGI IMG/M metagenome (GOLD analysis project Ga0208089, IMG submission 150744) | Freshwater microbial communities from Lake Mendota, WI - 29JUN2012 deep hole epilimnion (SPAdes) | ecosystem: Environmental > Aquatic > Freshwater > Lake > Epilimnion/Euphotic zone ... | reverse complement strand
AGGAGGAGGAGGAGGAGGAGGAGGATCGTTTGCGCTTGTTTGTTTTTTCGACGTGAACGGCTCGTCGTTGTTGTTGTTGTTTTACGGAAACGATGGTCACGATCGTCGTGGTCGTCTTCTTTTGTTGTTGTTGGTTCGCCAACAACTTGTCTGCCGCTTTCTTTTCTTCTCGTTCCTTGATGCGTAAACTGCGTCGTTGATTCGATGCCATTTCTTCTTTTGGTGGTGATGGTGGTGTTGTTGAATGATGATATGTTGAGCGGTAGGTTGAACCCGTAAACATGCGACGCGACACCCACATCGGGTCACGACAATTCCCCCGGGTCGTGACCCCATGTGCGGGTCGCGTGAAACGTTCGTTTTTTATGTATGTACCCGTAATAATAATATATATCACGAAAATAACAAACCGACCATCGTAGAACAACAACATGTACGTGATTATCGTCACCCAAAAAACTAATCGTCGTTTAGGAGTTTGAAAAAATCCTCATCATCATCACCGACGACGACGTGGACGGGGAATCGTCGTTGGCGACAACAACAACAACAACAACGGGTAGACGACGACGACGACGATGACGTGACCACCCTATTGATTTCAAAACAAAAATATCGCAACAACAACAACAACAACAACAACCGAAGACAGAGGAAGCGGGCCATGCTGGATACGATCGAGATGGCGCTTGCGAGATTGGAGGACGAGGACGAGGACGAGGAGGACGACGACGATTTTGAAGAAGACGACGAAGACGACGACGCCACCACGACCACCGTTACAACGATCATCAAAAAAACCCAACGACACAACGTGGCGGTATTGCCGCCTCATGGCGTAAAGCCGACGATAATGACGACGAGAACGAGGACATCGTTCGCTCTCGAGCCCGACGATGCTACCACGCCCATCGTCATGATGAAAAGAGTCCATCATCATAACGATGGTCGACAACACGACGACGACGATCATAATATTAAAAAACAAAGAGAGATTGCCAAAAGGAGACGACAACAGCCCTTTATTATCACCGCGTCGAGGATCGGTCGAAATGCGACCGTCAAACGTCGATTATCCTTTGACGACGACGAAGACGACGATTCGATGGTGTCGCCGATCGTCGTCGCCAATGACGACGATGTTATCGACGACGACGACGACGACGACCGCCGACAGCTCCCTCAAAAAAATCGTTATCCTTCGAAGAACACCCCCAATACCACCAAAGATGCTAGTAGAATCGAAAAGAAACGAAGGCGACAACAAGCGGAGAAGCATCGCGACGTTTTTAAAAGAAGAAAAATGGAAGCATCATCGTCTTTGATCTAATACCCGTGTTGCTGCTGCTGCTTCTGATATAAATAAAAAAATACAATTCCTACTACTACTACTACTACTACTACTACTACTACTACTACTACTACTACTACTACTACTGCTACTGCTACTGCTACTGCTACTGCTACTGCTACTGCTACTGCTACTACTACTACTGCTACTGCTACTGCTACTGCTACTGCTACTCATCGTTGTTGTTGTTATCCTTTTTATTATTTGATAACGTGTTTGTTGCGCGCGCGCGCAACAAACGTGTCACGATGTGATAATGTTCATGACGATAAGGTTTTTTTTTTGTTGTTATTACGACGACGACGACGACGACGACGACGACGACGACGACGACGACGACGTTATACCGCATGTTATTCGTCGTCGGAAATTTTGTACGCGTCGCTTCAAAACGCGACAATGACGATACGCTTAAACGGCACCGTAAAACAAACGTCATTTATTTATTTATTTATTTATTCGATAAAAAAAAAAAAGAAGAAGAAGATCGTTACAATAGGACGACCGCGAGGTTGTCGTTCTCGCGGTAGCCCAGCGATCTCGCGACGTATTTGGCCGTTTCAGCATCGTTTGGGGTAAAGGTACCGTCGTCGATAAAGACGTATTTATTATCGGTACCGTCGTTTTCGCATTTCGTAGCCAAGTGGACCAAACATCCGTAGGCGCAAAACACGCAAAAATGCAACTCTTTCCGTTCGGCGGTGCGCACAAAGATCGTTCGACCCTTGCACGCGCCGGCCAACGTCGAGTCGAACGTTCGATCGCAATTCGTACATCTCTTGTTTGCGTATTCTTCGATCTCTATCCTTTGTCCGTCGATAATATTCATATTCTCGTCGTCGTCGCTCTTGTTCTTGTTCTTGTCTTCCGTGCGATGTGGGTTATCTATTTAAAAAAATAGATGTCAAACGCATAACGTCACGAGTCTTCATAATCATCGTGACCTCTTAAAAACGATTTATTATAGGCGTCTCGTTAACGATCGTGCGGTTTCGTTATGGTGCAGGATGACGGCGTCGTCGGCGTCGTCGTCATCCTCCGTAAATAGAAGAAGAAGATAAAAAAAGAATACGATTTTATTGTTATTTTTTTTTAAAACGCGTCTTTTACAACGATCATCTTCATCATCAACATCATCTTTATTATTATTATTATTATTATTATTATTATTATTATTATTATTATTATTATTATTATACGCCCATCGGGCTAGAAGACCATCCTTGAAGGTGTAAAATTCGATCGATTTCCTCGTCGTGCATCTCTTCGCCGCTTTTAGAAGACATGTAATAACGCATGTAATCGAGAGCCCTGGGATCTTCTTTGGCGATATGCGAAGCTTCGTTGACATTGTTGGCGATCACGTGTGCCGCTTCTCTCCAAGGAAAACTAATCAAATAGACGACGACGGCGTCGTCGTCGTCGTCCATCATCCCCCCCTCCGCCATGTCGTCGTCGTCGTCGTCGTCGTCGTCGTCGTCGTCGTCGTTCTAAACATAGCGTTAGATCGCATGAGGAGAAAAATGATAATGTCGTTAACAACAACAACGACGACGACGACGACGACGACGACGACGACGAAGACATACCGAAAATTTAAACGTCTTGATCGGGTCGCGATTGCGATCGAGGCAAACGGTATCGAGCTTGTGCTCGTACCAATACCGGTTGATCAAAGTACCCCACAGAGCGCCCAAACGTTCGTCGAATATGGCGTGATTTTTAAAATAAAGTTTAAACGTATCGTACAAGACCTACGTTACGATTAATCTAATCGTCGGCGTCGTCGTCGTCGACGCCACATACCTGTAGAAAACGTTGTTTTTCAACGTCCAAATTTATGGGGACGCGTAACCTATAACAAAAGATTGGCGTTGTCATCATTTGACGATCTGACATGTTTGTTGTTGTTGATTTTACTACCGATGCAGGTGTATCTGTCGTCTCCATTTAGAAAATGCGGATGACTCGCGTATAGCGTCACGACCGCAGATCACGGTCGTGACCGCCTTGTTCTTTTTGTGACGACGAAGAAGTAGAAGAATTGGTTGGTTGGTCATGTACGGTACGGTACGGTACGGTACGGTACGACGACGACGGACGACGACGACGGACGACGACGACGACGGACGACGACGGACGACGACGACGACGGACGACGACGGACGACGACGGACGACGACGACGGACGACGATAATAAAATACGTGAATATTGATTTATTATTATCATTACTTTAAACAACGACAACGACGACGATGACGATGATGATTATGATTATTACTTTTCGCACTCGCTACATCGCGTAAACCCCTCGTTCCAACAGGTATCGCAAAAATAGGCACCCTTCGCGAGACAATCGTCGCCCATGTTGCACGCATGGGCATCGACTTCTTCGACGTTCGTCGTTGTTTTGCGGTTTTTACGACAAGGCTCTTCCTCTTCTTCGTCGTCGTCGTGGCTTCTTTTTCTCTTCTTTTTATCGTTGTTATTGTCTTTGGATGGTTCTTCTTCTTCTTCCGATGACGAATAAGAATAAGAATGTTCGTGGTCGGGGGACCACTCGAAGGGAACGATGCAAACGCTTTCGCCGCAACCGTGACACTGTTCGTGCGACGCCATGTACGCTTCCCAACACGAAGAACACATGGCCATGGCGAGACCGTTATCGTATTGTAGTAACGCATCGCCGTTCGACGGCGTTTTTTCGCATCGATCGCAAGTACCATCTTCGGAATATTTGTAGTTTGACATTGTTATTTGTTTCTATTCTTCTTCTTTTTTTGCTGCTTATACCGTGGTAGCCTTCTCCGCATGTAAAATGCGGATGACTCGTATATAGCGTCACGACCGCAGATCGCGGTCGTGACGTCGATCGCGCAAAAGAACGACCGACCGACCGACCGACCGTTCTTTCTTTTTTAAAAAACCGTCGTTCGACGTTCTTTATCGATAAAGCGGCGCGTTGTCGTTCTTTTTTTTTGGCACGCGCATCGTAACAACATCGGTGACATGTCGTCGATGATGGAGAATACTACTTTAAATGTTTTTTTTTATTGATTAATACATGTTGTTTTTATGGTTGGTTGTTGTTGATGATGATGATATCGCTTTTCACGCCGATACGGTGGTGACGAACGAAGAAGGGGCGGAAGAGACGGTGCCTTCGATGTATCGTGTCAGCGAGCGATGAAACAGTCGGTGTTGTCTTTTCGTTAATTTGTATTTCATGTAGGCTTCTCGTTCCCTCTTCAATTTCCAATGTTCCGCTTGGACCGCTCTAGACGCCGACGGCGATGCCGTTTCTTCGTCGACAACGTCGGCGATGGCTCGATAATGTCGATGACGATCGCGCAATGCCTCTTCGAACATTTTCGATGCTCCTAACAAACCGGAGCACATGTCGTATATTTGTCGTACGTAATCGGTCGAAGCGGGATCGGGTCTGTCGGGAAAAACGCATCCATCGAGCGTCTTTTCGAAACGTTCGTCGTACGCCTCGTCGTCGTCGTCCTCGTCCTCGTATAACGGTATCGGAAACGTCAACAATAGGGGCGATATAGAGGCCGTACGAGAACCAAAAACGTCCAACAATTCGACCAACCGAAAACAAACGTCGTTCAAATAACGCACCGCCACCACGGCGCACGAAAAGAACGATGGTGGAAACGTATTTACAACCGCGCTTCGTTGCCCTTCTTCTTCCTTTGTGATCGTGACGAACAACGGAGAAACGATCGCTCGGTTCAGCTCGTCCAATCCGAGCATCAATAACGGTATCGCGCACAACATGGTTTCGTGCATGCGTGTCGCACGTTCCACCCCATCGATGGAGGCGGAGGCGGCATCGTCGAAAAACAACCTATAAACGTAATCCAACCAAGAAACAACGTCCGAAGAATCGTCTTCTTCTTCTTCTTCTTCTTCTTTGTTGTTGTTGTTGTTGTTCGTCGGAACCACCGTCTTTTCTTCTCCGTCGTCTCGTTCTTGCTGCTGATGCTGTTGTCGTCGTATCATCGACACCAGGTTTTTCAGATTTTCGAAACCGGACCACAACGGATCGACGTCGCCACCGGGTACGTCGATGGCGGAGCAAGAGGAATACGACGATGCCAATAAACGAATCAACTCTTGTTTCTGAGGAGAAACCAACCATCTTTGAAAATCATCGAGTCGAATACACGTACGATCCATGTTTGACTTTTGTTGTCTATCTGATATGGCGTATCCTTTAATCTTTTTTAAAAAAAAAACACGACAAACAAATAATGTCACGAGCGTCGCGAGCACTCGTGACCTCGTAAAAACGATCGATCGTTATCCCATCTCATGCGTCTCGTTAACGATCGTTTTTATTATTGTCATCATCATCGACGACGACGACGACGACGACGACGACGACAAGAGGATATTTAGCGATACAACCTTTTTTGATCAACGCGTCGAATATGTCGTCCATATGCAAACATATGGACGTGAAAAAGCGTTTCAATCTTTGTCGGTGATCGTTTACGTGATCGATGGGACTTGGTGTAAGCTCGTCACAATGTCGTATGCCTTCTTCGTAAATATCGATCATGGTTTGTTTCGTTATCAACGACGACGACGACCATCTTTTTTGTTCTTGACGCATGGCGAACACTACGTCGTTGTTATTTTTAATATATCAAAAAATGACGACGACGACGACGACGACGACGACGACGATGACGACGATTTTAATGACTTACCCACTTGTTCCAATTCGTGCTGAAAATAAAATTCTATCTCTTCTTCTTCTTCTTCGTTGTTTTTGCTGTTGCTATTGTCGTCATCGTTTGTTTGTTTTTTTTTTGGAACCCAAACGCGTTCGTAATCGGTCTTTACCCAACGGTTTAAATCGATAATCTCGTAAGAGGTCATCGGCAACGACGCCGATAAATGTCTTTATTTTTTTAAAAAAAAAAAAAACATGCGTTGGTAAATAAATCACGAACAACATTAAAACGCGACGGTCAATTCTCGTTTATTCGTCTATTCCAGTATCATCATCACCGAAGAAGAAGAGGATATTGGGCGATACAACCTCGTTCGATCAACGCGTCGAATATATCGTCCATATGCAAACATGCGGACTCGAACAAGCGTTTCGTTCTTTGTAACGCGTCTACGCGAGCGCCAGGATTCCTCATGGCCTCGTCCAAATATCGTATGCCGTCCGTTTCGAATATATCGATAATGCTTCGTTTCGTCACCCACGACGACGACGACGACGACGACGACCGGTTTTTTTGTTCTTGACTCATGACGCACACTATGTTATTGTTAAAAATAACAATAAAATCGCGACGACAACAACAACGACGGACGATTTTAATGACTTACCTACTTGTTCCAATTCTTCCTCAAAATCAAATTCTTCTTCTTCTTCTTCGTTGTTTTTGCTTTTGCTGCTGCTGCTATTGTCGCCATCGGTTTTTTGTTTTTTTTTTTTGCAAAACAAACGCGTACGTAATCGGTCGTGTTCCAAAGGTCTAAATCGATAATCTCGTAAGAGGTCATCGACAACGACGCCGATAAATGTCTTTTTTTTTTCAAAAAAAAAACCTGCGTTGGTAAGTAGGTCACGAGCAACGTCGAAACGCGTGGCCCGTTCCACCGCGACGGTCGGTTCTCGTTTATTCGCGTTTATTCGTCTATTACGGTATCATCAAAACGGTCACCCGCAGCGATCCACCGCGAAATGAAGATTATCATCAAACGACTCAACGGCGAGACCATCGTTTTGGATGGGTTTACCGGCGATTCCACCGTCCACGATATCATGTGGGAGGTGCGTTAATCTCACATCATCATCGCGCTTTAATAACGTTTATTAGTTGGAAGAAACGCATTGTGCCCCTTTTCATCACGTCGATTATTTACGACACACCAGCGTATGCGATGGCGGACGTCATTCGCAACAACAACATCATCATCATCGTCTTTGCAGAGACGCGACGACGACAAATGGCGGCCGCCAAAAAAAATGGAACATTCAACCGAACACCTATACGCTCCTTTTCGACGGCGTCGTTCTGAATCCTTCGTCGAAAATAAAAAATTCGTGTCGTAATTCGGTCATGAAACGTCCGTTCGTATCCGACTATTTGGAAACGGTATTTGTTTTTTTTTTTTTTATTTATTTATTTATTTATTTATTTATCATTTAGAACGCGACGACATTGGGCGATGCGGGCGATTACGAACCGTTAAACGACGAACACGTCGGTCCGATTCACGATCATTTGTTGGGTTTGACGTGTCGAGAAATCGGGATCACGCGTCAAAATAACGTGATCCATATGGTCATGGATCTAAGTACGTCGTCTACCGTCGTCGTTTTTATTGACTTGCGCGTGTTTTAGGTGCCAAACCGAGAGGCGTATTTTATTCCAATTATTTAAAATCTACGACGCCAAAACGCTATCAAAGAAACGTTCCCACCAACGACGACGACGCATCAAAAACGATCGTTCGCTTGGAATTTTTTACCGATTTTTACGTCGAATCGCACATGCACGTCAACGTGCGTATTTGTTGTCGGTTTTTTTTTATTTATTCATTTTAGAGAAATGTGGATTCAAACACGGAAAGATTCAAGATCGATGCTTTATTTCATCCCGAACATACCATCTTTGCGATCGACTCTAATCGCGCAAAAGCCTTACCCGTACCTTTCGTCGACGACGACGACGACGACATTAGCGGTCTGGTGGATTGTTTTTTAGACGCCAACAATGATGTCGATATGACGATCGGCGATATTATCGAAGAAAAAGAAGAAAAGGTCGTCAACCATACGTGTTTTAAATTAAAAACGTGTTCAAAAGTCAAAGAAGAAGAAGAAGACGATGATGAAAAGAGGAGAATAAGATTGACGACGACGACGACGACGACGACGACGACGACGACATTATTATCGTCGTCGATCGAAAAATCGGTTCAGACGACGATGGGTTTTCCTTTTCAAAATTTTTGGTTGGACGAAGAAACCAAAAAGAAACGAACGACGAATCACGGCGACGACGACGGACGTCGCGTCTATTATCTTCCCAGATTGGCCGTTTTGGAATTGAATCCCAAATTTTACCAAGATATTCCAGAATTTTCATTTTCTAATCATCATCATCATCATCATCCTCATCTTCCCGCCGACGACGAGGAGGACGAGAACCGAGAATGCGATCGGTTTTTTAACAACGTGCTCCATAGACGTTTGTTGAATGCCAGATACGACGTTTTTTCGAGTACCAGTCCTTATCCGTCTTATTACGGTGGCGATATTCATTCTTGGAAAAAATACGTCGCCGACGACGCAGAAACGCCCGTCGAATTGATCGTCGACGTTTGCGATCAAGACGAAGGCGTGGTGGAAGCGCATCTGACGAAACCTCTCAAAGAAAACACGTGGTACGCCATGATTCTTTTGAATACCGCGCACAATATCGGTAGAAATTGTCCTCATTTGTACGAGGATTATATCGTTCCTTTCAAAACTTCTTCTTCTTCTTAAAATAAATAATGTAATACCGAGCGTTGTAAAAGACGACAATAATAACATCATCAAAAATAAATACGTTTATTTTTATCATGTAGTTTTTAAAAACCTACAACAACAACATTACTACGATGCTAAAAAAAGCGTTTCCCATTCGTATTCTTCTTCTTCAGAAGCAGCATCGCCAAACTTTGACATAAATCGATGCGATAACTCGCGTATGCAACACGCGGGATAATGTTGTTCTTCTTCTTCTTCTTCTTCTTCTTCGTTCGGAGTTTCGAGCAAACGACATTGCGTATCGTGTATCCAATGAAGGACGTATGGATTCAACACGTATCCCGTCTTGTTGGTTTCGGCGACACGTTTTGACGACGACGACGCAAAATCTTCGTTGTTGTTTATTATGGACGGGTGAGGGTAACCGATCGACATGCGACGTCTTACGATCCAACCGCACCGTTCCAGACGACGTAACAGTTCGAAAAACGCATCATTTTCGAATCGATAATGAACGCGATTCCCCTTCGATGCATCGTGTCTTTTTTCTTTTTTTTTGCGCGTCGCGATACGACGTCTCAATTCTGCATCCACGTATTCTTCTTCTTCTTCTTCTTCTTCTTCGTTATTTTTGTTGTTTTTGTTGTTTTTTCGACGAGAAGAAGAAGAAACGACGTGTCCGGATAATAGACGTTTCAAATCGCGTACGGATAATAGACGATCCGGCGTAGAAATGACGTGCTCGCAAACGTCGTCGATCGACCCCACGATGGTTCGATCGCGATCCAAAACCATCGTCGAGTCGTCGGCGTCGTTTTCGGAGTTGTTGTCGTTGTTTTTTCGGCGACGACGACGAAGATTCAAGGAATAATGACGACACGTCGTCGTAGTAGCAGCAGCGGAAACACCATCGAGGCGATCGTCTTTTTTAAATGCGATGCGATAGTGATCGTAAAATACCAATGCCAAATCGACCATCGTTAACGTATTGTCGCGTTTCGTATCGCGTCGTCGTCTCGGATGCTCGTATCTTGCTGCTGCTGCTGCCCCAGATGCTACTTTTTGGTCGTCGGAGTTTTCGGAGTTTTGACGGTGAGTCATCATGGTTTCGTACAATCCGGTAAAAATACGATGAAATCGAATAAAATCGTCGAACGTTTCCGACCAACGCGTGCGAAACAAGTAATTTCGAACGGCCGTTCGCAACGTCCAATGCGATACCAATTTTTCGCTCGTATCATTATTATTATAAGACGAATAGGCGTCGAATCCGGCATCTAACGATCCGGTAAAGGTGGATTCTAAAAAATTGTTGCGACGACGACCGTGAAGACAATAGCGATGATGATATATTCTCAAACAATCTATAAAATATTGCAAATCGCCACCGTCGAACCACCGATTTAAAAACGACGGCGGCGACGACGACGACGACGACAATTGTCGAAGCGGATTTTTGACGAATCGACAAAATGAAAACGAGCGTTTCGCGCTTTCGTACGTCCAAGGTCGTCGTTCGTCGAACGTGCGAATGAGATTGTCAATCTCATTCAATACGTCTTCTTTGTTATTATCATCATCATCATCAAAACTGCAAAAATGCGCAAAATGAAAACGACGTTCGCGACGAAGGTGCGACGATTCGAAATAAACGTTCGAGTTCGCGTTGATGGGTTTAACGATGATCAACTCTTTTCCGTAACGTTCTTTTAAAGCGTGCAAAAAACAAATAAAAAAAGAGACGTTCGTAAACGGTAAAAAGAGATTAGAATCGCGACATTTTCGACGCATCATCTTCAACGTCAACGCATTCGTTTCCAACGCACGAATCGTTTCGCCCATCGTCGATTTCATGACGACATCGTCTTCGTGTTCTTCTTCTTCTTCTTCTTCTTCTTTGCTTTCGTGATGATGATGATATATCGCAAGAAAAAATTGCAACGTGCGCGACCACGAATCGTCGTCGCCGTCTTCTTCTTTAAAAAAATCGACGTCGTCGTTGGGAAACCAACGACGATGCATCGCAACGCGAATCGTTTCGCCCAACATCGTCCGACCGACGTCGTTTTCGTAACTTTCGGAGTTAAAAACGACGTTCCAAAGCGTTTCACTAGTCAATTCTAACGCTCCATCATTTTCTGCTGCTGCTGATGCTGCGTTCGACGAATTGACGACGCCGATGATCGACGGACGTTTTTGTTGTTGTTGTTGTTGTTGTCGTCGTCGTCTTTGTCGATAAGAAGAAAACGACGACGACGACGACGACGACTGTTTGCCTCTGCCTCTACCTCTACCATTTCCTCTTCCTCGAAGGTCGTTATCCGCGTTGGTTTGGTCCATGATGATAGATTATCCGACCAAGGGAACACTACTGACGACAGACGCGTTGTCTATTCGAGTTTTGAATAAAACTCGAATATATTTGCCATTATTTTTATAATCTCGCGCACGTGTTCACGTGTTCTCGACTTTCACATTTTATCAGCTTCGTACCACATTTTTTTACATTCGGCGCAAGCCCCGTTCATATGGCTGACGGTTTCCTATATCTTTAGAAGATGCAAAGGCATAGCGGCTTCATCACCATTATTATTACTTCGAATTGATAAAATGTATCATTCATCATCGTTAAAAAAAAGCGAGAATTTCATCGACGAAACGGGTAACCGTTCGCTTCGATCCGCGTCGAATACGATAATAATGATCGTAAAATTAAATACGACGTCGTTTTATAAATTAAATACGACGTCGTGAAACGATCGTATCGTCGACGCGGACCCGTCCGTCGACGCGTCGCGAATAGCGATGCGCTTCTCGAAAACGCACGAACCGATAAATTGTCCTATGCAACGATTCACGACAAAGGATTCCCGTTATTATTCGGGAACTCGCTTTGATCGTGCGATCAAGATCACGCCGCATTTACCGCCGCTCGCCGCCATCATCTTCTTTTTTTGGCTTTTGTTGTTGTTTTTTTTTTTTCATTTATATTCGTACGAGTTATTTTGTTGAATAATAACAATAATATTCGGAGTATACACCGAACGCAAGACGTCTACAATCGTTTGTACGTGTATCCGTAGTAGAGAGCGATAAGATATACTATCCAAAAAATGGACGCGATAACGACGAGAAAATTATCCGTTTTATTAAAAAAACACGTCGATTTATACGTCGACGTCGACGATCATGACGACGACGATATCGATCGTCTTTTTAAAATGGCGAGAGAACGGTTAGAAAAAGACGAACCGTTGTTGAACGGATTGGATATTGCCAAAATGGAACGTTTGTCGTCGTCTCGTTTAAAAGAGACGACGACGACGACGACGACGATAAAGACGGTTTCGGATCCTTTTTTTGTGAATTTGGATTTTAGAAAAACGAGCGAAGCGTTGGCGGCGATACATTATATGGTCAAAAAACACGAAATTTCGTTTTGGACGGAAGAAGATGTCAAACTGAACGAAGACGTTCATCATTTGAAAAAAGAAAACCGTTGGAAATCGCATGCGTCTTTTTCCAAAAACGACAATAATAATGTCGTCGTCGTCGGAACCTCGACGATAACAACAAAGGCAGAAGAAGAAGATGATGCGGTGTCAGATTTATATTTTTATTTGTGCCTTTTATTTTTGTTTTTCAATTTTGCGGATGGTATCGTTTCGGAAAATGTGGCGATACACATGTTTTCTAGAGCAAAAATCAACGAGGTGAAAAATTTTTACGCGACGCAAATGAAAATCGAATCGATTCACGCCGAAACGTATGCCATCATTTACGATACCATGATAAAAACGTTGGACGAACATTTTCAATCGCAACGTTACGACGACGACGACGATGCGATCGGAGGAAAAAGTACGAGTACCGATCGTTTTTTAAAACGAATGGAAAAGTTGGAAAAATTTAAACGTCCGAATCAAACCATCGAAACCATACCGTCCATCAAAAAGAAAAAAGAATGGGCCACGTATTTTTTGAACGACGATCGTTTACCTTATCCTTTCCGACTCGTCGCATCCGTCGCCGTCGAAGGCATCTTTTTTTCTTCCGCATTTTGCGGTATCTTTTGGCTAAAAAAAAGAGGATTGATGCCCGGTTTGACTTTTTCGAACGAACTCATCAGCAGAGACGAAGGGTTGCATTGCGATTTTGCATGTTTACTATATCGTCTGTTGTACAACCGATTATATTGCGAAACGATCGCCGATATTTTAAAAAGCGCCGTCGAATGCGAACTCGAATTTGTCGACGAATGCATACCCGAACGCGGTTTCGTCGGTTTAAATAGAACGCAAATGAAACAATACGTCAAATACGTGGCCAATCGGTGGTATTTTATTTTGACATACGGACAAGTCGATCATCATCATCATCATCCACCAAAATTAACAACATCGTCGCTGTCATCGTCGTCGTACGATTTAAAATCGTCGTTGGCGACGTTACAAAATGCATACACCAAAGAAGACGATTTCGACGTCGACGACGTCATCCAACCCGCCACCAACGACGCGTCGCATCCGCACGTTTTATATTACGAAGACGAAAACGACGACGAGTCATCATCGTCGTCGTCAAAAGTTAAAAAACCGATACAAAATCCTTTCGATTTTATGAATTTATTGAGCGTCGAAGGCAAAACGAATTTTTTCGAAAAAGATGTTTCGGAATATCGTATGCCCAACGTGCACGTTCCAAATGCCGATTATTTCGATCATTTCGAACGCATGCTCAACATTGATTACAATTCGTGGTACAAAACCTTTTCTCCCGATAATACCACCGATCGACGTCGACAACAACAACAAGAATACGATCCTTCAATTTTGTCGACAACGATGTCGACGTTAAATGTTGAATGCGCGATGAACAGCAGCGATGACGATGAAGACGACGACGACGACGACGGTTATAACACAAATTATAGTTTTTAATAATCGCACGCATAAATTAAATAAACATTTTTTTTGTCATCGTTTTGATACGTTTATCGGGTTTTTTTTTTAAAAAAAAAACCTATCATTGTTGTAGTTGTATGTTGACATCATCATTATTGCGTGACGATGGTGATGTCGTCGATAAAGAGAGAGAGTTAAAGTTGGAATGCGAAACGTTGATCGCACAAATGGATCATATCATGTCGAAATGGCGAAGGGAAGACGAAGAAGATGAATACGAATCGAAAGTTCGTGAATTGTTAATGTTAAAAACGTGCCGATTTTCGAAATGGATCATTGGCGATGTACGAAAAATAGACGAATACGAAACGTTAACGTGTAACGAAAAATTTAAACATTCGCCCGTAACCGTATCGCAATGCGGTCACGGTGAAGACGGTATCGATATTTATCGACGTTGTTACGAAACAAAAACATCCGAAATCAATTTAAAACCACCGTCGTTTTCGTCGTCTTCGACACGTAAAAAAACGATAAAGAATCCGAGATGTAATTTTTCTTGGCCCATACCAAAAACGCGCGCAGAATTGCTCGTTTCGATTTTTGAAAAAACCGGAAACAAATCGTTATTTGACGACGACGACGACGACGACGACGACGACGAAAAGACGTTATATAAGATAAAGAACGATCGGATGGTAACGCGTTCGCAATGTCGTACGGTCGAAGAAAAAGCGATGGCGTTGGTTCGCTTATTTGTATTGTCGCCACCGAATATAACACAAAATCCACACAATACCATATTCGATTGCAAATCCAAATCAATAATAACAACAATGCGAACAAAATCAAATCAAGAAGATTTTGATTATTGCGGTCAAACCATGTATACGATAAGAGCAAAAAAAACGGGAAAAACGATATCTACATTTCATTATTCGTGTGGTTTTTTGATGCGTTATTTTTTTTTCCTATCGTTCGGAAACAAAATAAACAACAACAACAATGCCAATAATATCGACATGTTAAATGCGCTCGTTGCCTCCGCCTCATCGATCAAAAAAATAACAGGTGATGATGATGATGATGATGATGATGATATTATTAAAAAATATTTATCGGAAGAAATAACGACGAATCTTTACAATTTCGGTTGCGAACAATGTCGACAATGCGGCCAATTTCATAGACTGGAGATGTTACAATCATTCGATCAATCTTATCGATTTTTCGATAAGATCATGCCTGCGTCTTTGTTTTACGAAAATTTATACAAAAATATACCTTCGCAATGCAAAAAATAACGTACGACGACGATAAACACTTTACGCGTCGTTAAAAATCATATCTCATTGGCGGGACATTTGCGCGGGACATTTTTTTATTCAAAGCGTACGTTATCATGCGACATGGTATGTCATATAATTTTGCCATGGCATGCGATCGTTATAACTTTGTGTAACGTCATCATGCTGATGTCAATAATGCGCACCATTTAAACATGAATAATAAATACGTTTTTTATCGTTCGTATTTATAGCAAAAAAAGGATAGTCGTTGTTTTATATTGTAACGCATGGTATAACCGTAAAATGATATAGAAAATCGCGTGTTGATGGTATTGAAAGGTAAGGATTAACCCCAAAAAATCGACGTAGCAGGGCAAAAAATCGACGTCGATTTTTTACAAGGGGTCC
>Ga0208089_1000215_pt1 | contig 15489 bp, 11 predicted proteins | sample LakMenEpi29Jun12_FD_150744 | JGI IMG/M metagenome (GOLD analysis project Ga0208089, IMG submission 150744) | Freshwater microbial communities from Lake Mendota, WI - 29JUN2012 deep hole epilimnion (SPAdes) | ecosystem: Environmental > Aquatic > Freshwater > Lake > Epilimnion/Euphotic zone ... | reverse complement strand
AACGAACTGCTCCGCGTCGAGCTAGACGGGCTGAAAGAGCTAGACTTCGATTTAAGCCTGACGGGCTTCGCCGATCTGGAGCTATCCACGATCCTTGCGGATAAAACCGAAGGCTTGACGGACCCGGATGAAACGCCAGAGCCGCCCGCTGAGCCGGTTAGCGTGCTTGGCGATGTGTGGCTGCTTGGCAAGCATCGGATCGTATGCGGCAGCAGCACCGAGGTCGAGAGCGTCGATAAGGCGCTGAATGGCGTTAAGCCGCACCTAATGGTTACTGATCCGCCTTATGGTGTCGAGTATGACGCGGACTGGCGTAACAAGGCCATGCGGGCAGATGGTTCAAAGGTCGGCGGTCGGGCTGTTGGCAAGGTGCTAAACGACGACAAGGCCGATTGGCGCGAAGCATGGGCTTTGTTTCCCGGCGACGTTGCATATGTGTGGCACGCCGGGAACATGGCGCACGTCGTAGCCGAAAGCCTGTTAGCCTGTGACCTGCATATCCGGGCGCAAGTGATATGGGCTAAGAGCCAGTTTGTTATAGGACGCGGTGATTATCACCCGCAGCATGAGCCTTGCTGGTATGCCGTCCGCAAGGGCAAGACAGGCCATTACGATGGCGGTCGTAAGCAATCAACGCTCTGGCAGATTGACAAGCCGCAAAAGTCAGAAACAGGCCATTCGACGCAAAAGCCCGTCGAGTGCATGAAGCGACCTATCGAAAACAACAGTTCGCCCGGTCAGGCCGTTTACGAGCCTTTCTCCGGCTCCGGCACAACGATCATTGCGGCTGAAATGACGGGCCGATCCTGCCACGCCATCGAGCTTAACCCGGCCTATGTCGATGTCACCATTGAGCGCTGGCAAAACTTCACAGGCCAGCAGGCGACGTTAGAAGCGACAGGCGAGACTTTCAGTGAGGTAAAGAGTGGACGAGCAGCAGCCGGTTAACAAAGGCGGGCGTCCATCGTTTCAGCCGAATGACGATCAGCGCAAGCTCGTTTCGTCCATGGCAAGCGTGGGCATCCAGCATTCGCACATCGCTCAGGTTCTGGAAATCAGTCAGGACACGCTCCGCAAGTATTTCCGCAAGGAACTCGATACAGCGATGACAATGGCCAACGCCAAGGTTGCCGCGAACCTTTTCCGCCAAGCCACAAAAGACGATCCAAGGGCGATTGGCGCAGCGATATTCTGGGCCAAGACCCGCATGGGCTGGAAAGAGCCGGTCCACGTTGAACACAGCGGCTCGATAGCGTCAAAGTTCGAGCAAATGAGTGATGATGAACTTAGAGCATTCATCGAGAGAAATGATGCTGGCGCGGGCGATATATTCGCAGCGAGCCAGAGTTTCGCGAATACGGGAAAACCTAACTGACTGGTGCCGACACGCCGGATATGAGCCTGCGGCGCACCATCGGCTCATTATCGACGAGCTAGAGGCGGTCGCATGTGGAGAAACAAGGCGTCTGGCTCTGTTCCTTCCGCCTGGCTCTGCGAAATCCACCTATGCCTCTATATTGTTCCCGCCGTGGTTCTTTTCGCGCTGGCCATCTGCATCGATTATTGCTGCTTCACATACCAGCGAATTAGCGGAAAAGTTCGGCAGAAGGGTCCGCCGCCTCGTAGCCGACCATTCTAGGCTGCTTGATGTTAATGTTTCTTCTGAGAGTTCTGCTGCTGGGCGTTGGGATACGGATAAGGGCGGCGAGTATTTCGCTGCTGGCGTCGGAGGCTCGATCACGGGCCGCCGCGCTGATCTGGCGATCATTGATGATCCGATCCGGTCGCGCGAGGATGCGGATTCCAAGCTGATCCGCGACAAGCAGTGGGATTGGTTCAAGTTCGACCTGTCTACCCGCCTTAAGCCGAATGCCAGCGTGATCCTGATACAGACCCGCTGGCACGAAGACGATCTTGCGGGCCGTATATTGTCAGAAGAGGGCGACCGCTGGAGGGTTGTCAGTCTTCCTATGGAGGCGACAAGCCATGACGATCCTTTGGGCCGTTCTCTCGGCCAGCCTCTTTGGCCTGACTGGTTTACGGATGACATGCGCTCCGACGCCAAGCGTGATTCCCGTGTCTGGTCGGCGCTCTATCAGCAACAGCCGACGCCGGATGAGGGCGGGCTATTTCGACGGGAATGGTTCGTTCCGGTAACGAGCGTTCCCGACCGCGACAGCCTCATGGTCTATGGCGGCTCGGACTATGCTGTCACGAGCCGAGGCGGCGACTACACGGTTCATTGCGTTGTCGGCCTTGACCCGGACGGCGAGCTTTATTTGCTCGATCTATGGCGCAAGCAAGCCGCGTCGGATGAATGGGTTGAGGCTTGGTGCGATCTCGTTCGCAAATGGAAGCCGATGGCGTGGGCGGAGGAAACCGGGCAGATCAAGTCCGGCGTCGGGCCGTTTCTTGAACGCCGGGCGCATGAGAAGCAAGCCTACTGCGTCCGTGAGCAATTCCCGACGCGCGGCGACAAGGCGGTTCGCGCTCAGTCGATCCGTGGCCGGATAGCGATGCGAGGCTTACGGATACCGAAAGACGCGCCGTGGCGGGCAGACTTTGAGTCGGAGCTTCTGCGGTTCCCGGCTGGCGTTCACGACGATCAGGTTGATGCGCTCGGCCTTGTCGGCCAGCTTTTGGATCAGATGCTTGCTGGCGTAAAGCCGAAGCAGAATGTCGCGCCTGCAAGAGACAGGTGGGACAGAAAACGAGATTTCGATGATGGCGAAGATTACGACTGGAAAGCCGTTTAATGGCTGAAGACACGCTCGACGTATCCCGTCTCGTTGAAATGTTTGAGGCAAGCGAGGACGCGAGCTACGACGCGCGCCTGAATGCCGAGCGCGACCGCGATTATGTAGACGGCATACAATATACAGCCGAAGAAATCGCCGCGTTCAAAAAGCGCAAGCAGCCGCCAATCGTCATCAACCGCATCAAGCGCAAGGTCGATTTTCTCAAAGGCTACGAGCAGAGCCAGCGGGTTAATCCTCGCGCCTTGCCGCGCACTCCAGCCCATGAGAACGACGCAGACGGCTGCGAGCAGGCGTTGCGCTATGTGGCCGAGGATCAGCGGTTCGACCACAAGCGCAGCCGCGTTTGGGAAAACCTTCTGATTGAGGGTATGGGCGGTTATTCGGTCGGCGTGAAGCCGCAGCCGAACGGCGAAGTCTCAATTGAGATCACCTCGATCCCGTGGGATCGGATGTTCTATGATCCGCATTCCTCCGCGCCCGACTTCTCGGATGCGGCGTATCTGGGTCTTGTTCGCTGGGTCGATTACGACGAGGCGGCGGCGCAGTATCCCGACGCAAAAGACATGCTGTCGTGGACGCTATCGGATAGCGCCAACAGCGACACCTATGACGACAAGCCTAAATACCGGATATGGGCCGACAACAAGCGCAAGCGCGTCCGTATATGCCAAATCTGGATCAAGCGGCAGGATCAGTTTTTCTACGCCGAGTTTACCAAGGGCGGAATTCTAAAGGCTGGCCCGTCGCCTTACGTCGATGACAAGGGCGAGTCGGATTGCGAACTGATCTTTGGCTCGGCTTACGTCAACCGGGACAATGACCGCTACGGCATCGTCCGGGAGATGATCGGCCCGCAGGATGAGATCAACAAGCGTCGCTCGAAGGCTCTGCATCTTCTGAACACCAATCAGGTGATCGCGGAGCAGGGCGCGGTTCGCGACGTTGAAAAGGCTCGCCGCGAGATGGCCCGGCCCGATGGCTGGGTTGAGATTTCGCCCGGCTATTCCGACAAGATCAATATTCAGACGCGTCTTGATCTCGCAACAAGCCACATGAGCCTGTTGCAGGAGGCCAAGAACGAGATCGACATGATGGCTGGCAACATTGCTCTACAGGGCAATGCGGCGCAGTCAGCGGCCTCTGGCAAGGCGATCATCGCAAGCCAGCAGGGCGGCGCGATGGAAATAGCGCCGATTATGGACGCCTTGCGGGATATGGACATCCGCGTTTTCCGCGCCATTTGGAACCGCATTCGTCAGTTCTGGACCGCCGAGAAGTGGGTCCGCATTACCGACGACGAACGCAATATCAAATGGCTCGGCCTGAATATCGATCCGATGCAGGCGCAAATGCTTGCCATGCAGAACCCGGAAATGGGCGAGCGGATTGCGGGTATTGTTGGCAATATCGCCCAGCTTGACGTTGATATTATCATCGACGACGCGCCGGACGGCATTACGCCGCAGCTTGAACAGTTCCAGAGCCTTGTCGAACTCAAGAAAATGGACGCGATGGGCGAGATGCCTTTCCGCGCGATTGTCGCCGCTATGCCTAACCTGAAAAACAAGGATCAGGTTTTGGCGGCTATGGATCAGGCCAAACAGCCGCCGCAAGACCCGGTGGCCATGCAGGCGCAGCAGATGGCGATGCAGCTACAGGCCGCCAAGGCGCAGGCCGACATTTACAATACGAACGCCAGCGGCGCGCTGAAAGAGGCGCAGACGCAAAAGACGCTTATGGAGGCGCAATTAGCGCCGGAGAAGGTGATCAACGACCGCTTCAAGCAGGTCTCGCCTCCGCAGATTTCCGCTCAGCCGCAAGGCTTCTGAGCCAAGGAAGAGCCGTCGCCGGGCTACACGGGCGATAGAGGTTCGCAAGCCTCACTAACTTGCGTCCGTCGCCGGGACATCGGGCGGCTCGTGACCTTCACGTAAACAGGATCAGTGCATGTCAGACCTCGATGACATCTTGTCATCGGGTGGAGAACCTGTGTCTCCGCCCGCTCCAGAAACACCGCAGGCAGAAGCTCAACAGCCGGAAGCCAATCAGACCGTGGCCGAAACGCCGCAGTCTGAGGAAGCAACCGACGAGCAAAAGATGGTCCCTGTAGCCGCGCTTCAGGCCGAAAGACAGAAGAGCCGGAAATATACGGAACATCTCGCGCAGGTTGAGAAAGAACTTGCGGAACAGCGGCAACAGTTCAGCCAGTTGCAGCAATGGTTGCTCGCCCAACAGCAGGCGCAACAGCCAAAGCCGCAGGTTCCCGATTTTTGGGAAGCTCCTGAGACCGCGATTGATTATCGCGTTCAGCAGGAAGTGGCTCCGATCAAAAGTCTACTCCAGAAGCAGCGGGAAGAATTCTCAATGCTTCAGGCCGTGGACAAGCATGGTCAGGAAATTGTTGACGCGGCGTTTTCGGAAATGCGTTCCCGGATGGCTTCCGATCCTTACGGCGTGAAGCCTGACTACGACCGCATCATGTCGTCGCCGCACCCGTATGGCGCGTTGGTTGACTGGCACAGAAAGCAGCAGGCTCTCGCCGAGATCGGCTCCGATCCGGCTGCCTATCGCGAAAAACTCAAAGCCGAATTGCTTGCCGAATTGCAGCAGCAGGCTCCGGCGGCTCCGTCCGCTCCGAGTCTGAACCTGCCGAGCAATTTCGCAGCGGCGCGCAACGTCGGCGCTCGCAGCGGGCCGAATTGGTCCGGTCCCGCACCAATCAACGACATCTTCGACCGAGCCCGAAAAGCCGGTTGATGAAAGGAATTCAAAATGGCTGATACGCAGGTTGCGTCGGGCCTTACTGTAGAACAGTGGGACGACCAGTTCTTCCGTGAATATCTTACGGATAACCGCTTTTCCGAGTCCATGGGCACTGGCGAAAACGCCATTGTTCAGGTCAAGGAAAACCTCACCAAGAAGCCTGGCGACCGCGTTAATTTTGCGCTCGTCAACAAGCTGACCAATGCGGCGGTCACTGGCCGTTCGACCATGGAAGGCAACGAAGAGGATATGTCCTCGCGTTCGTTCCCGGTCACGGTCAACAAGCGTCGTAACGCCGTCCGCGTTGCTGAGATCGATGAACAGTATTCGGCGATCTCGCTGCGCTCGGCTGCCCGCCCGGTTCTTATGGACTGGTCGATGAAAGACACTGAAGACCTGATCGTCCGGGCTTTGGCGTCGATCAACGGCACGGCCTATGGCTCGGTGTCGGAAGCGAACAAGGACGCTTGGCTTGTCGATAACGCTGACCGTGTTCTGTTTGGCGCTCTGCGTTCGAACAACTCGGCCAACGATCACTCGGCCTCGCTGGCGAACTGCGACACGACGGCGGACAAGCTCAATGCGGCGGCTGTTTCCAAGATGAAGTCCATCGCGGAGACGATTGCTAACCCGCTGATCCGTCCGATTCGTTCGACCTCGAACAAGGGTCGTCGTTACTACATCATGTATGCTCATCCTTTTGCGTTTAACGACCTTAAGGCTGACACGACGATCACGACGGCCCAGCGTGAAGTCATGCTTCAGATGGAGAACGAGCGTCTGTTTGAGGGCGGCGATCTCTATTGGGATGGCGTCATCATCAAGCAGGTCGAGCAGGCTGTGACGGCTTGGGACTTCGGCACGGTTGGCGCTTCGTCGGCCAAGGTTGTCGGCGCGTTCCTCTGCGGCGCGCAGGCTGTCGGCACGGCTTACGCCCGCCGCTGGCGCACGACGACCGAGGAGTTCGATTACGGCGACAAGCACGGCGTTGAGGTGTCGGCGATTTACGGCATCGAGAAGCTGCGCTTCGGCTCCGGCACGAACGACACCGACGATTACAAGGATCACGGCGTCGTGACGGGCTATTTCGCGACCGCTGGCCTCGCGTAACGATAAAGAGGGCGGGAGCAAGTCTCCCGCCTTCCCATTTTGGGAATTTGATCGATGAAAACGGTCCGGGACGTTTGCCAGAAGGCGTTAATGTATGTTGGCGCTGTTGGCGCGGGCCAGCCGTATTCTGCCGAGGATTTGTCGGTCGCAAGTCAGGCTTTCAGGCCAATGCTCGATGAGCTTGCCGCGACTGACGTTTGCATGGTTTCGGTTCATCCAACCTTGGACGACGAGGAAGAAATACCGGACTATTTTTTCAATCCGCTGGCGCTCTTGCTGGCGATTGAAATTTCGGCTGACTTTGGCGCACCTTACGATCCGGTCGCAAGAGAGTCGGCTATTCGGCGTCTCCGGTTGATCGCTTCCTCGCCTGCCTATGGCCACCAACAGGCGGCGGAATACTACTAATGCCGCAGGCCGATATACCCTTCCCGCCATCGTCCAATCCCGGCCAGAAGCCCGGAGAAGGGCAGGGAAGGCTGGTCAACGCATTTTGCGAGCTTGACGGCGGCGTCAGGACATGGCGGCCTGTTCCGGGCCTCTCGCTGTTTTCTACGATCCTTTCCGGCACAACGCCGGTAAAGAATACGAGAGGAATGTTCGTCAACGGAACGCAGCTTTTTGTGGTTCAGGACGAAAAGGTCTTTACGATCTCGAAAGGCGGGTTCGTTCAGGAACTGACCTATACGACCGCACTTGCTGGCGATCTTCCCGGTAGTGAGCCGGTCACGATTGCGACGAATAACAAGTCTCCGACGCGGGACATGATTATCGTCACCGATCTTGGCGTCTATACCGTTGACAATGGCGTTGTTGAGGATTTGAGCGCGCCGAACCTTCCGGCAGTAAACAGTGTCAGCAGCCTCGACGGATTTTTCCTTTACACGACGCAAGACGGCAAGGTTTACGCGTCCGAGCTAAATGATACGGCTGTCGAGGCTTTGAGCTTTGCGACGGCGGAGTCGAACCCGGACGGGCTTACGCGCGGGACGGTTCACGGAAACCAGTTCTTTGCCTTTGGGCCGAACTCGATTGAGGTGTTTCAGAACGTCGGTGCGTCGCCTTTCCCGCTTCAGCGGGTTGCGGTTATCCCGGTCGGCCTTTTGGGCGCGTGGGCGGTCGCTGGCAACGAAAGCGGCTGGCCGGACGATCAGCTTTTTGTCGCGACGGATTGCACGGTTCGCAGGCTCAAAGGCTACGATCCGGTTGTTGTGTCGAACAAGGACGTAGAGCGCGCGATTGCCAACGTATTCGACAAGTCAACGATCCGTGCCTTTGTCTATGTGGCCGAGGGCAACCCGATCTGGTCTCTATCGTCCGAAACATGGACGTGGGAATATAACTGCGCGACCGGCTTTTGGCATGAGCGCCGCACCGCTGGCTTGAAACGATGGCTCGGCGAGTCGAGCGTCTATTTCGGTGACAAATGGCTCATTTCCCGCAAGGATAGCGAGCGGTTGCTGTATATCGACAAGGCGTCGAGCAAGGACGACACAACGTCGATTTCGATGACGATTGAATCCGGGCCTGTGAAGGACTTCCCGTCGCGTGTTTTTGTCTCGGCTGCCTTTTTCGACTGGTCTACCGGCAACGCGCCGCTTAACGGGCCTTTCGATACGTCGGACCCGGAAATTTCGATCTCTTGGTCTACGGACGGCGGCGGCGTCTGGAGCAACGAATACATCGCATCGTCGCTTGGCCAAACTGGCCGCTATGTGGAGAGCGTGCGGGTTAACCGCGTCGGGCTCGCCAGCCGCAGCGGCATGAAGTTCCGCCTTATGACGACGAGCCCGGTATACAAGACATTCCGTGGCGGTCGCTGTGAGTTCCAGTTGCGAGGTCCGGCGTGAGCGCGGATCAGGAAATCCTGCCTCCGCCGCCGCATATCGCGCGGGTTGACAAAGAGGGCCGACCGTCAAAGGCGCAAATGGACTATGATGTCCGTTTGCAGAAGAATTTCAGCGAGAAGCAGGCTGAAAATGCGGCGGCATTGGCTACCGTTCAAACCAGCCTGCAAAACCAGATAACCAGTATCGACGCCGATCTCGCCGATGCGCGGCAAGATTTTCTGGATATTGCTGAAGTCGTAACAAACATTCAGTCCGAGGTAGATAACGCGTCAGCAGAACTGATTGTTTTGCAGGGCGCGTTTGCTGATGAGCAGACAGCGGTTGCTGGCGAGCTTACGTTAATCAACGCCAGAGTTGATGACACAGAAGCGTCTATTACGTCCGAGTCTACAACGCGAGCGACAGCAGATACGGCGCTCGGAACGAGAATTGACAACCTCGTTCTGACCACTGGCAATAACGCTGCGGTTATTATTGATCAGGAAGCGCAGGCCAGAATTGACGCCGATGACGCATTAGGCGTCAGGATCGACAATGTTGTTGCCGATTTCGATGATCTGACCGCCGCTGTAAGCGATGAGACGACAGCAAGATCATCGCGAGACAATGCGCTTGCATCGAGAATAACGACTGTCTCTGTTGGCGCATCCCGCGTATATGTTCAGGACGATGCGCCGTCATCGTTTGGCAGACTTGTCGGCGATGTTTGGTTTGAGACAGACTCTACGCCGACCGCATATAAGCCGTATTACTGGACCGGCTCGGCATGGGCTGACAATAGCGACGGCACATACAAGATCGGGCAGATCGCTGTCTTGTCGAATGACGTGACGGCTCTGCGAGACACTGACAAGGCTCTTGTTCGCAGTGTAACGCGCGGCATTGCCTCGATGTCGCGGGTTTACACGGAGGACAACGAACCGTCAGGCGTCCGGCAGCCGGGCGATGTCTGGTACGACACCAACGACGGTTACAAGCCATACGTCTGGGCGCAGGTAAACGGAACCGGCTCGTTCGGCTGGCGAGACAACACCAACGGGACATATAAATTCGGTGCAATCGCGTCGTTTGAGAACAGCATTTCGGCGCTTGTAACAACGGTCGGAGACAATACGACCGGGCTCGTAAAGCAGGTCAACGACCTGAATGTCACAATCGGAGACGCAAGCTCCGGTCTCGTTCAGACGACCAATGTTCTGGTTTCAACGGTCGGCAACAATACAAGCGGTCTTGTCCAACAGGTTAACAGCCTGAACAGCACGGTCGGAAACGTAAATACTGGCCTCGTCCGTGACGTTTCAACGCTCTCAACGAAGGTCGGCGATAATTCTTCCGGCTTGGTTCGAGATGTATCGACGCTAACTGCAACAGTCGGTAATAGCACATCCGGTCTTGTTCGTGACGTAACGGTTCTGAATAACAAAATCGGCGATGAAACGACCGGCCTAGTTAGAGATGTCACGACGCTTAGCGTTACGGCAAATCAGAAACGGGTCTATTATCAATCCTCGCAGCCAACCGCTCCCGCGAATTCATCCTTTTTTAATGGCGACGTTTGGATCGACTCCGACGACGGCAACAAGCAATATGTGTGGAACGGCTCGTCCTGGACGAACAGTAGCGATAGTCGGTTTGGAACTATCACTAAAGTTTATCGGCAATCAATACAGCCAGCAGGATCGGTTGTTGGCGACATTTGGTTTGATACTGCTAACAATAATAAATCCAAATACTGGAATGGTTCTTCTTGGGTAGATACAAGCGATACCAGACTGAATAATATACCGGCGCTATTCAATCAGACCAGCGCTCCAAGCTCAGCCGGGCGAGTTGTCGGAGACTTGTGGTTTGATAGCGATGACGACAACAGACTGTATTTCTGGAATGGGTCTATTTGGGACGACGTTAGCGACGGTCGTATAGATTATATCACATCGGTATACAGACAGCCTAACCAGCCTACAGGCTCTGTTACAGGCGATGTTTGGTTTGATACAGATGACGGCAACAAGGCGTATTATTGGACCGGTAGCGCATGGGCTGACACAAGTGATGTCCGTCTAGGAAACATACCGGCAATCATAAGCCAAATTAGCCCTCCGTCTAGTTCGGGCAGAGTAATCGGTGATCTCTGGTTTGATACTGACGATAATAATCGCCAATATATATGGAACGGATCGGCTTGGGACGATGTAAGCGACGGTCGGATTGATCTTATTCCGACCGTTTACCGTCAGGATGACGAGCCGTCTGGAAGCGTTGTCGGAGACATTTGGTTTGATACAAACGCAAATAATCGAGCCAGATATTGGACAGGAACGGCGTGGGAGGATACGAGCGACACGCGGCTTGGCACAATTCCGGCGATTATATCGGACTCCGCAGAGCCTACCAGCACGGGAAGAAATATCGGAGACATTTGGTTTGATACAAATGACGGTAATCGACAATACTATTGGAACGGGATAGATTGGGTTGATAAAAGTGATGCGCGGTTTGATACTATACCAACTGTTTATCGGCAAAGCACATCTCCATCAGGCAAGGTAGTAGGTGATCTTTGGTTTGATACCGGAAATAATAATGCGCCATATTACTGGAGTGGAACAACATGGATTCCGATAGGTGATAATAATAAAGCAACTGTTGCTTCTGTAACTGATGAAAAAATAGCGAGAGTTAATTCGGACTCCGCTATTGCACGATTGGTTACAACAGCCAGTGCGGGAACTGCTAGGGTATATGTTCAAGAAACACAGCCCGGCAATACATCTGGCCAGCCAGGGTATCCAAGGCAACGCGGCGACGTTTGGTATAATACCGCGATTGATCTAGCTACCCTCACTCCGAAATTCGAGCCTTGGGTTTGGGCTCCATCAAGTTCATCTTCTACAGACGACACATGGCGACTCAATACGAATGGCGCTTATTCGGTTTATATAGGCGCTCTTGCAACCGTTACGCAAAGTTCGAGCGCTGCTTATTCATTAGCCGATCAAGCAAATACAAATGCAAGCACGGCAGACGGAAAAGCTGTAGCGGCGCAATCAAAAGCTGATCAGGCGTTCACTAATGCTGGAACTGCTGATGGCAAAGCAGTTGCTGCTCAAAATACTGCCGATACAGCAAAGGCTCTTGCGGAGGGTGTAGCTTATCAATGGGTAGTCCAAGGGTCGATTGACGGTGTTCCAGCAGGATCAATCAAGCTGGCTGGCGGAAAATTCTACAATCAGTCAACCCAGCAATGGGAAACGAGAAGCAACTTTATCGTAGACGCGACACTTATTGTTGGCGTCGCGCAGTCCGTTGCCAAGGCGTCTGATGGCGTGACGCCGGTCATGAAAATTGACCTAGACGGCGGCACAATCACGATTTCTGACTAATGACAAAGCGCGTTCTCATCGGGAAGTTTCCTGACGGCGGCTATGGTATGCGGGTATCTGAGCCCGGATATGATGTGACATCAAACCCTGTAAATAATGAAAGGCTTGTATTTAGCTCTGACTGGCAGTCTCTGTTGCCTATTCATGCGGTCGGGACAATATCGGTCAATAATTCCACAGCATCGGCAAATTTCGCTGATCTGGGTTATATTCCTCACAGTTCGTCATTAGTGAAAGTTCTGACATCCGGTTGGCCTTCGGACTGGCAACAGTATGGAACGACAAATAGCATAGTGCGTCCGACCGAAACATATGGAATCGTAGGAAGCACGGTGAATATGTCTCAATTATATGATTTTGGATATGAGGAGGATGATAACGACAGGCTTCAGATTAATGTGAAAAGCAACATGATAACGGTTTTTAGTAATTTGTCGGTTCAGGTGTATTACACTATTTATAAATTAGTGGCTTTCTGATGCCGCGCCGGGTCATCATTGGCAAGCATCCGATCAATTCAAAATATGGTATGTGGGTATCAAAGCCGGGCGTGGACGCTGCAAGCTCGATTGAAGATGATCTTTTGCTCGACACGACAAAGTTTAATATACAGCCTTTATTAAAAGGAAGCATTACAGGTCCGGTTCTGACAAAAAATGCTTCAAAATCGAACGAGAAGGGATACGAACAATCATTTTCACCGGCTACGCCCAGTGATGGTCAGATTTGCTATGAATACGACATATTATTCGGTGTGGATTACGGATTTATTCCGGCTTGCTTTGTAACATATAGCTCGACAGAGGGTGGCGAGCCATATCCTGCGGTATTGGTCAAAAGTGATCGGCTGACGTTACAATATTGGAGGCAGCATCAGTCATATTATACTGGTCAGTTCCAGCAAGGTGGTTTTACAATTTATCAGTTTAATGCAAACGCGGCTCCGTCCACATATCAGTTTGCGACCACAATTCATTATACAGTTTTCAATCAGCCCATAACAGATACGTATCCAACAGGTTCTGCGTCTGGCATAGATAGAGTGATCCTCTCCAAGGATAAAATAAAGATTTCAAGAGACGGTTATGATGTAAATACATCAACCGCTCCGCAGACATCGTTCAATGTTGATTTTAATTCCGCCGACAGCAACCAGCGCAAATATAGTGGCGTATTTATGCGCGGAACGGCTCGAACAGATACGGGAACATGGAGTTCAGTTCAGATTTCAAACAGGTTAATGTCGGGAACGCAAATAGTCACCCGGAAATATATGACGATTCCGTTTGGGAAAACATTTTCTAGTCCGCCTCAAATACTTTATGCAATCAGACATTTAAATAATTTATCAGCAGGAGCGTATCAACGCTATTCGGCAATAAGAGCGGTTACAGGCGGAACAATCGGAACGGTTGTTTGGGTCTCTGCATCAACGACAGAACTCACACTCCGCGTCGATTACAACACATTTGGAACGGCTGTTGGAAATAAAGACTGGGAATTTTCCTACGTCGTCTTTCAAGCATAGGTCATCGACATGAACATGAGTCTTATCGCCAACGCTATCGCCGCGCGGAACGCAGACGCTGCGGCGAGAGACGCGCAATCTACCATTATGGCCGGTCAGGATCGCTCTCTGGCGGCTCTTGGACAGGGTTATAATACGGCGCGCGGAGACATTACGGGCGCGAACACGTCGGCTATCAACGCCATCAATCAGGGCGGCACGGCAGCGCAGGGTTTCTTTGATCAGGGCCTTGATCGGTCGCTGTCGGCTCTGAGTGGCGGCTTTGATCGGGCATTTGGTGCGATGGATCGCGGATACTCGGATGCGACGGGTGCGGTCAATCGCGGGATCGACGTAAACCAGCCGTTCTATAATACCGGCGTTTCGGCTAATACGATGTATGGAAACGCGCTTGGCCTCGGCGGCGCGGGCGGCAACGAAGCGGCTGTTGCTGCCTATAAGGCAAGCCCTGGCTATCAGAATGCCGTTAATTCTGCGGTTGACACGATAGCGCGCAGAGCCTCGGCGCTTGGCGGAGTTGGTGGTAATGCGCTATCCGCCATCGGTGATTCCGTCGGTAAATTAGCTCTCGATGATTATGGTAGCTGGCTTAACCGTCTTTCTGGCGTGTCTGCGGCTGGTCAGAACGCCGCTGGCAATATGCAGAGCGGCTTTAATACGCTTGGGTCGGTCGCCAATAATTACGGGAACAACACGGCAAATCTCGCTACGAACCTTGGCACGAATACCGCCAATCTTTACGGCAGCTACGGAACGAACTCCGCCAATCTCGCCAATAACAACGCGGGAAATATCGCGAACATTTTCGGCAATCAGGGAACGGCTCTCGGTAGCCTTGCGACGGGCTTCGGCACAAATCAGGCGAACGTCATTACTGGCGCGGCGAACAATTCGGCTGAAGCTGGCCTTCGTGGCGTTCAGCTTGGGAACGAGGCGTTTACGAGCGGCGCGGCGGCTTTGGATGCCCAGAACAACGCGGCGCAGAACAGGCGAACGGCGCTTGTCGGCGGAATTCTTGGCGCGCTCGGCGGCGTCGGGTCAGGGTTTGCGACTGGCTATGGGATGAGGGCTCGATAAATGGTTGCATTCACCGGCTGGTCGAACGAAGGCGTCAATTCCCTCGCCAATAGCCTTTCCGGCCTTGGCCAGAGCTTTGGCAATGCGTATCTGAAAAATCAGCAGATGCAGCAAGAGCGTGAGCTTTTGTCTGACTTTGGCAAAAAATACACATCTGGCGATTTCGAAGGCGCAATGCAGTCGGCTATTGCGATGGGCAAGCCGGAACTCGCAATCGACATCAAGAGCAAAATTGATCAGCAGGCGGCTGATAGTCTGGCGATGGCTCCGATCTCAGGCGTTGGCGCGTCGCCTTTGGCTGCGGTTTCAAACCCGAATGATCCTCGCGGTATTCGTAACCTCAATCCCGGAAATATACAGGATGGCGACTTTGCCAAATCGCAGCCCGGTTATGTTGGGTCGGACGGTCGATTTGCCAAATTCGACACGATGGAACATGGAGCCGCTGCAAACGCTTCGCTGTTGCAGAATTATGCCAATAAGGGCCTAAACACGGTCGAAGGCATTATTTCACGCTATGCGCCGCCAAGCGAAAATAACACCAAAAACTATATATTGAATGTGGCGCACGATATAGGCGTTGATCCGCGACAGCCTCTTAATCTTAATGATCCTGCTGTTATGGGTAAGCTACAGCAGTCAATATTTAAGATTGAGAATGGGCAGAACGTCAACCTTGGCGGACAGCCGCAGCGCGTTCAGGTTGCAGACGCCTCCGGCGCGATCCCGCAGAGCGCAAATGTCGATGCTTTAATCAAAAAGCGTGACAACATTGTTCGCGGTCTCTCAATGCCGGGTATCAGCAATAACGCGAGGCAATCCCTATCGGCGCAGTTGCAGGTCGTAAACAGCGACATTGAGCGGGCCGATAAAGTTTCGCAGCAACCGGGAATGCGGGTTCAGGCCGAGGCGGATCAGCGCGCGGTTTTGGCTGACCGTTACAACTTAACCGGAGAAGCAAAACAGCAATTTGTCCTGACAGGAAAGCTGCCAAAAGAAGATCAGCAGCTTACGGCGGG
>Ga0208089_1000212_pt1 | contig 15542 bp, 16 predicted proteins | sample LakMenEpi29Jun12_FD_150744 | JGI IMG/M metagenome (GOLD analysis project Ga0208089, IMG submission 150744) | Freshwater microbial communities from Lake Mendota, WI - 29JUN2012 deep hole epilimnion (SPAdes) | ecosystem: Environmental > Aquatic > Freshwater > Lake > Epilimnion/Euphotic zone ... | reverse complement strand
GGTTGACGACATGAAAACACTCAATCGTGTCGTGACAGAATCGTTTTCACAGCGACGTAAAACCTTGCGTAATTCGCTCAAAAAATCGTTATCTGAAAATGAAATTGCCGATTTAGGCATTGATGCCAATTTACGAGCGGAAAATATTACGCTTGCCGAATTTGCAAAACTGAGTAACGCTGTGAGCCAGAAAAGCGTTTTATTACTTGTGGAAAGTTAAAAAACAAATGGAATGTTTTTCTACTCAAATTTAACGTTTGAACTGACTATAGTTAAGGCTGAATAAGCCGTTCATTTGATGGTTTTTTAGTTTATTGTTATGTTTGTGGCATTATAATTGTTTTTTTTAAATTTATAGTTTAATTATTTATACAATAAATTAAAGGACATTTTAGATGGCAACTGATGCAGCAAAACCAGCACTGCTTTTTAGCTCTGCAATTGAAATATATAATGCAAACAAAGCATTTTCGAACATTGATACATCCACTATTACGGGTATTCCAGCTAATCCAGTTAACGAAAACTTGTTGAGTCCATTAGGTACGGATAATATTTATGCAAAAAATTTATCGGATGCTTTTAGCGCATTAGAATTGGATAAAAAATCAATCACTTCGAGTGATAATTATGCAAAGTATCAAATCGGTTTTAAAACAAATTCGCAAGCAAGTATAAAGGCAAATGTCAGTGTTTCTGAGCTCACGAAAGTAGCAAAAAAAATTGACTTTGGTACAGGTAATGACAATGTTCAAGAAAAAATTAATTACATCAATGAATATGGTGATAAATTACTTGTCAATCATCAATATAAAACAGTCACCTCGTTTGCGAAATTAGATCATTCCCTAAAACTTCATTCAACTATTTCAGATGAACTTTCACAAGTTTTTTCGGCTGAAAGTGGTTCAAAAGCAATCCGCTCAACATTCAGTACCTCTTTTCAATCTACGTATAATTTTAATATTAAAAATAATACGGGTACGACAAAAGATAATACAAAACAGACGTTTCACTTCAAATCACCCGAAATTAAAATAGATTCATCTATAGTCAACTCAACAACATCAACAGATGACAATGCAACGTTTATTGCTTCTAAGCAAACGAAAAATATGACGTATGCCAAGATAGATAAAAATCCTGAAAATGCTTACAAGCTACATTATGACGTTACCCATAGCACGATTGATGATAATACAATCACTACATTAAAGTTATTTACGTTTTCTGATAGTGGCATTACTATAGAAGCTAAGGGTGTCATTGATGGTGATTCTGTTTCAAAGGGCGCTTTAAAAGTTGACACAGCATTTTTCACGCTGAAAACGAATTCACCCTCTGCAAAAGAGTTATTAGATTTAAATACAGATGGTTATGGCGATAAATCCCAATTGGATGGATTGTTCAGCTCATCAAATGAATTCAAAGGCACTGATCATGATGACAATATTGTGATAAAAGCGGTAAAACCTATCGGCGCTACCACACGTGATCCTGGCGAAATTGTTGAGCTAAAAGTCGATGCAGGTGATGGGGATGACATCATTGTCGCCAGTAAAAGTGGTGGCAATACGATAACAGGCGGTGATGGTAAAGATACTTTTGTCATTGGCAATGGCTATTCAGGTTCAATTATTATTAAAAGCACAACTGAAACTCGGGATGCTTCGGGAATTAAAATCACCTATAGTGCAGAAATGCAAGGTAGTGACACGATTACAGATTTTAATTCACAAGTTGATAGGTTATCGTTAGGGAAGGTGGCAAATAGAGCTAATTATGCTGAAGGTACTGAATCAGTTGAGGATTTTTCAGCCGCACTGACCGCAGCGACCGTGTTATTAAAAGCAATGCGCACCAGCGGTGAGCGATTTGCCTTCGAATTCGATTCTACGAATGGTTATTTATTTGATGATGTCAATGGGGATGGTATAGCAGATCAAGTCATTGTTTTAACAGGCATTGATAATGAGGGTATTGCTGCCTCGGATATTACGATTTAAATATGAATTTTCCACGTTGATCCCTTTGATAAAAAAATAATAGATAAAAAATGTCGTTAATCACCTATATGGGTGATTCAAAACATTGATTTTTAGTTTAATATGTAAATCATGTGATATTTTCAGAAAAAAATTATAAATTTCTGACTATTACGGCATATTTTAAAAGTCATTTATAGAATAAATTAGCGACTTTTTATATCTATTTATCAAAAGGAGATTTATCGTGGAACTATTGTCTGTAGGTTTATTTGGTTTAATTATTTTATTAATGTTATTCATGCCATTTGTTTTAATTAGCTTTAAATAGAACGCCTTGGTGTTGCGCCTAACGCTTGCTTTATTAGAGCGTTGATTGGTGCACAAATGATACAACCTATTCCCATGGGTTTATAAAATAGGGATGGTAGCGTTCACATCGATTTGTTCAATGGCGTGGTATTTTTTGACATCATATTGACAAACTTTAACTCGATACGCACTTTATGTAATACGTGCAACTCCAACACTTAAACGCATAACACTGCTAACAGTTTCAGATAACAAATTGGCTCAGTGATTTTATCAAAAACAAGGTTTTTAGTTTTCTAATATGGCGCCTATGTGTATAGCTGTAATTTTTGGTTTATGCTCAGAAATTCCATAGTTTAATGATCTATAACATCTGATTTATCGATAGGTAACGCCTTTATAATCCATATTTTAAATATTTTGATATAAATTATGAGAAATCACATATTTTATAGCGTATTTTTTATATTACATTGTCGTTATTTTGTCACAATTAGGGGACTAAAATAGTAGAGATTTTCCATTCAAGCAAATAAACGCAAAGGCGATTTTTTTGTTTTGTTAATTTTCACTACTATTTTTTGAGTAATCAGATGAATAAGAATATTACCCTCATGAGCTTCACTGCATTAGCCTTAGTCGCCAATGCCTTTAATCCAGTTGTTTCTCATGCTGCTACAGCACCGAAACTCAAAGCAGCAGCCTTCACTTTTGCGTTATGGAGTGACATGCCTTATGGCAAAAATGGTGATACAACACCTTCATCTGTTGCAACTCCAGCATTAGACGGTACAACAGACGGTAAAACATCAATTTCTCGCTTAACAAAAAGTATTACTGATGCAAAGGTAAGCTTTACTATTTTTGGTGGCGATACAAAAGACGGTAGCTCACTGTGTAGTGATACAACACTTAGAGACGAGGCAACAACAATGTTCAATAGTTTGGCTATTCCTACTGTTTATGTGCCTGGTGATAATGAATGGACCGATTGCCATCGCACAAATAACGGAAGTTATAACAATTTAGCACGTCTTGATTTCCTTCGTAAAAATATGTTCAACACATCAAAAAGTTTTGGTGGCAATGCTAAAACCCAATTGACATTAACTCGTCAAGGTACACCTGGTGGGGAATATTCTGAAAACAGTCGTTGGACTAAAGGTAATGTTGTATTTGTTACACTAAATGTTCCAGGTAGTAACAACAATAAAGTTAACGCTGGTGAATGTGTTAATTCAAAAAGCGTTCGTACACAAGTTGAATGTGATGCAGACAACGCAGAATATATTGCACGCGATGCAAAAAATATTGAGTTTATGAAAGAATCCTTTCAAGCAGCTAAAGATCGTGAAGCGTCAGGTGTTATGATTGTGATTCAAGGTGATCCTGTATTTGATTTACCAGATACAGAAACGGTTGATGAAAGAACGACTGTTGTATCGACGTTACCACCTCATGATGGCTATGATGCATTTCTAGCCGCATTAATAGCGGAAACGAAAGCGTTTACAGGTCAAGTAGTATTAGTGCACGGTGATAGTCATTACTTTAGAGTTGATAAACCATTGATGCAACAAACGATGAAAAAAGCAGACATGGTGAAAAATTTAACGCGTGTTGAAAACTTTGGGAGTGGAAGTGTTCATTGGATTAAAGTGACCGTGACACCAACAAATTCTAACGTATTTAATTTTGAACCTATGATTGTAAAAGGTAATTAAGCCTCTATTCATCTTTTGAATGACAAAAAGCGTCACATGTAGGTTTGACGCTTTTTTTATGCCTGTCTTTTTTTTAGCGCTGTTGACGGATCATTGTTTTTAGGACAGTGCCCAGGTGACATTAAAATTAAAAGTGTTTATGGGGCAGGTATGGACACTCAATCAAACTTCTGTAGAGAGTGGATTTGCGATGAGCGCACCTTCTGCTCTTCGGGCATTGCCTTGGTCGAGTGAGTTAATTCGGAAATCCGTTTGGATATTACCGCATGGATTATCGAGTGGAACCCACATAAATCAAGTCTTGCAATGGCGGTAATAACTAGTTATATCAATACATATGTGTGAAATTTACGAAATACTATTTCATTAAGTCACGGTAATGTGTATCCTAATCTTGCCGTGTTTGACTATTTTATCTCTCAGTTACTAGAAAAAAATGTCGTGGTCATTGGTTATTATCCCAATATTTTACACTATCAACATTAAATGCAATGAACGGTGCTTGAAAAACAACCCACTGGTAATTATTTGCCTGACGTGGCGTGTGAATTTTTATTGTCCAAAGCGGATTGGTTTTTTTATAACGACAACCTCTATTCCAAACAAAATATATCCATGGCTTGCTCAATTAGCCAGTTCGGCGAAAACGGTTTTGATGGAGCCAACCACACTTTGGTTGTCGCAACTGCGAGAATTTGATATTGATTATCTCGCTGGAGTTGAAATAGTCAATCCAGAACTCCTTTAGCAGATGATTGCCCAAGGTGGCGGGGTGAAAATTTTCGAGCAATGTGTACGTTATCGTATTGCAGATTTAGGTATTTAAGTAGGTTTACATTGTCGATGAGGAGAATATGTATTTAACAAAAAGAAGTCATCATGCGGTGACGGTTATGCTAGATGTCATGTTGCATAGTCAAAATGAAGCGTTTGTAAGACTTTCCGATATTGCGCAAAGACACCCAATTTCGGTTAGTTATTTAGAGTTACTGTTTACATTTTTAGTGAAAGCCTCATTAGTGAAAGGGGAACGTGGGCCTCGTGGTGGATATAAATTAGGTAGATCACCCGATGAAATCCTTGTTGCAGAAATCATTCGCACTGTTGACAGAAAAATGAACCTAGAACAATGCACAAATGACGATTGTCAGCACAGTCTCTGTATTTCCAATGCCTTATGGGAGTCATTAGGAGCGGAAATTGAATCTTATTTATCAAATGTGACGCTTGCAGACTTAGCAATTAAGAAAATATAAAAATGAATGTCTACCAACAGCTCTTGCACAATTTAACGGCTTTAGTGAGAGCTTTAGTGTTTCAATAAAATATGAAGATTGGAGCGAGTTAAAGCGTGAAACACAATTTTATAACGCTGTCTCGCTAATTTCTCCAATCTTCATAAACCCCCATTCACTCTAAATTAAACGCCAAGAATTGGCGCGTTAGTTTTGAAAATTGCAAAAACGCGCATTCCATTTTCTAAACCTAAATCGTGCAAACTTTGTTTTGTAATCGTGGCAATCAGCATTTCACCGCCTGTAAATAACAGCGTGATTTCGGCATAAATTAAGTCTTCTCGAATTTGAATAACGTGGCACGCTAAATAATTTCGTGCAGAAAATTGTTTCGGATTATCAATTGTTGCTAACATGATTTCTGAACTATTCAGAAGTAAAAGCACATCTGAATTGAGCGTTACATTTAATTCATGAAAATCGGGTACGCTAATCGTCGTGATAATTTGCTCGTTGCCTTTTAACTTAATTGTAATTTCAGCACTGACAGCGCCAAGTAAAATGCTGATAACTTTACCAAAAAGTTGATTTCTCGCACTGGTTTTCACTATTAAGCGCTGAAATAACAAGATGTTATCAAAATTCTCCAAAAGACGGGCGTTTAGTTGTTTTAGAAAAGATTGATGCTCTGTTTGCAGTTGGTCAAAAAGCGCAACTAAAGTTTGACCAGCTGGCGTTAAAGCCGTACCACCGCCTTTTGTTCCGCCAATTGCGGTGGAAACTAACGTTTTGGGCGAACTGTTATTTGCTCTTTCAATAATTTGCCACGCGCCTTTGTAACTTAAACCGACTTGTTTCGCGGCTTGATTCAATGAACCACTTTGACCAATAGCTTTAAGTAATTCGATAATTCGACTATCCAAAATTCCTGCAAGCTGCAAATCGCCCGTCACCCACAAAGGCGATATGTCATTATTTTTTGTGTGTATTGTCATTGTGTTGTCCCAAAAATAAAAAACGCTATTTACTTTAATACATAGCGAAAATATAATGCACTCGAAAGCGTTAATCATACAAGTTATCGTTTTTTTACATTCGTGAATTTTTGGAAAAACATGATGAAAATCAGTGCAAGAAATCAATTTAAAGGCGTTGTTTGTAACGTAAATATTGGCGTTGTAAATGTAGAAGTGCAAATTCGCTTAAAAGGCGGTGAAATTATTGTTGCGTCAATTACGAAAGAATCAACTGAAGTGCTAGGAATCAAAGAAGGCATTGAAGTCGTTGCGTTAGTAAAAGCTCCGCAAATCATTATTGCAACGGATTTGGGTGGTTACAAATTATCGGCTCGAAACCAATTACAAGGCAAAGTTACAAAAGTCACTCGTGGCGCGGTGAATTCTGAAATTGATATTGAATTAAGCGGCGGTGATTTAGTTGCGTCAACGGTGACAAACGACAGCATTGAAAATTTAGCGCTAAAAGAAGAACAATCTGCAATTGCTATTTTTAAAGCAGGTTCGGTGATTCTAGCTGTTGAGTGACGCATTTATGAAAACACATAAAATTTTAGGTGTAGTCACAGCCGCTTTTATCACGCAAATTGCATTCGCCGAAGATAAAAAAACCTACACACAACCGCCTTTTTGCGCGTTTGAAAGTCAAATGTCAGACACACTACTAGGCAATGCTCAATATGAAAAACCTGTTTGGAATTTACACGATACGTTGAATTTGCCAAAGTGGTTGTCACTTTCAGTTGAGCAACGCACGCGTTATGAAACAATGGACGGCAGTTTTAAAGCGGGTGGCAAAGGCGGCGATCAACAAATTCCATTGCAAACTGACGTTTTTGCGCAAGCACGTTTTAATCATTTTCGATTTGGCGGGGAGTTTTTAGACGCACGGCAACTCGGTTCAGATTTGGCAACAGGTGTGAATAATACGCACGTTGATGAAGCGGATTTGATTCAAGGTTATTTAGCGTGGTCAGACCAAAACTTCTTACACAGTGGTTTAGGTACAGAAATTATTGCAGGTCGGCAAACCTTAAATTTTGGTAGTCGGCGACTTGTAGCGCGAAATGCAATGCGTAACACAATTAACAGTTTTGACGGATTGCGGTTTCGCGTTGTGGATTATGGCAATTGGCAGTTTAACGCTTTTGTCACCATGCCTGTCAATCGTTATCCAAGTAGCGCGACAGCAATTTTAGATGGTGAACACGATTTTGATACCGCCGATGGTAAAACAGGGTTTTCAGGTGGTTTTTTTGAAATGTACAACATTGGTTTTGGCGTAAATGCTGAAATGTATTTGTATCATCTTGATGAAGGCGACAGCGCGAAAAGTCAAACGCGCAATCGACGTTATTTCACACCAGGTGGACGACTTTATATCAAACCCGCAAAAGGTGAAGTTGATTTTCAATTAGAAACAATCGGTCAATTCGGCACAATTCACACATCGGCAACTAATAACAAAGCATTGCAACATGAAGCGTGGTATCAACATGTTGATTTAGGTTATACGGTTGATATGGCTTGGAAACCACGTTTTGCAGTGCTTTATGATTATGCCAGCGGTGATGAAAATCCCACTGATGGCAACGATGAACGTTTCGACACACTTTATGGGGCAAGGCGTTTTGAATTTGGTGCAACGGGCATTTATGGCGCATTTGCGCGAAGTAATATCAATTCACCTGGTTATAACGTTGGTTTTTCACCCCTTTCAAATGTGCAAGTCGGTTTAAATCATCGTTTTTATTGGTTAGCTGAGAAAAAAGACGCTTGGACAACGTCAGGGCTAAGTGATGCCAAAGGTAAAACTGATGATTACATTGGACATCAAATCGAATTGACCTCGCGATGGGATGTGAATAGCAGTTTGAATTTTGAAACAGGTTGGGCGCATTTGTTCAAAGGTGAATTTGCGAAAAATGCGCCGAAAGCTCCAGACACGCAAGATGTCGATTATTTTTATGTGCAAAGTATGTTGCGCTTTTGAGGTGAATGTATGCGTTTAATAATTACGTTTTCTTTGGTTTTATTCACAGCTTTGGCAAATGCCCAAACAACGCTTGTTGCGGTCGCATCAAATTTCACAAAACCGATGACTGAAATTGCTGCCGAATTTGAAAAAACAACTGGACATACTGCAAAATTATCGTTTAGCTCATCGGGTAAATTTGTTTCACAAATTGAAAATGGTGCACCTTTTGACGTATTTTTATCTGCTGATGATAAAAGTCCTTCCAAATTACAACAAAGCGGATTTGCTGTTTATGGCAGTCATGTTACTTACGCATTGGGGAAATTGGTTTTATGGTCAAGTACTGCAAATTACATTGATGAAAATGGTGATATTTTGAGCAAAGGCGATTTTAAACATATCGCGTTAGCTGACCCAAAACTTGCACCCTATGGCATAGCAGCCGTTGAAGTTTTAACAAATAAAAATGTTTTTAATAAATTAAAACCACTTTTTGTACTCGGTGAAAACATTTCGCAAACACATCAATTTGTTAGTACAGGGAATGCAGAATTGGGGTTTGTTGCGCTGTCGCAAGTCAGTGAAAATGGAAAAATTACACATGGTTCAGGTTGGATTGTGCCGCAAAATTTTTATGCACCGATGAAACAGGATGCTGTTTTATTAAAAACAGGCGAAGAAAACCCTGCCGCGAAAGCCTTGCTGGATTATTTAAAATCCGCGCCAACATTGGCAATTATTAAAAAATATGGCTACGACTTACCTAACTGATTATGCCTACATCTTCTGATTTAGTCACGCTGTTATTGACGTTTAAAGTCGCCAGTCTCGCCACGATGTTGATGTTGTTTTTCGGTACACCGCTGGCGTGGTGGCTTGCGAGAACCCAATCTAAATACAAAGGTATCATCAATGCAATCGTCGCATTGCCACTGGTTTTGCCACCTACGGTATTGGGGTTTTATTTGCTGGTGATATTAGGTAAAAATGGTCCGATTGGACAAATCACCACGCAGTTGGGTCTTGGAACGTTGCCGTTCACATTTGCGGGACTTGTCGTGTCATCGTTTCTCTATTCACTTCCTTTTGTGGTACAACCGCTGCAAACCGCATTTTCAGCCATTGGCAATAGACCGCTTGAAGCAGCCGCAACCCTTCGTGCAAGTCCGCTGGATACGTTTTTTAGTGTTGTTGTGCCACTGTCAAAATCAGGTTTTCTTACGGCAACGGTATTGGGTTTTGCTCATACGGTCGGAGAGTTTGGGGTGGTGCTGATGGTGGGTGGAAATATTCCCGATAAAACACGCGTGGTATCGGTGCAAATATATAATCACGTTGAAGCATTAGAATACAGCGAAGCACATTCGCTAGCTGGTGGACTTCTGGCGTTCTCATTTTGTGTTTTGTGGATACTCTACAGCATTGTTAAAACACCTTCATCCATACCATTGCACAAATGAACGCGTCTATTATTGCCAAATTTAAATTGAGTTACGGTGAATTCAAACTTGACGTTGATTTATCCCTCCCTAGCGCAGGCATTACCGTTTTGTTTGGGCATTCAGGTTCGGGAAAAACGACATTGCTACGTTGCATTGCCGGTTTACAAAAAGCGCCAGAGGGATATTTACAAATCAATGGTGAGGTTTGGCAAGACAGCGATAAACGCCTTTTCATTCCTACTCATCAACGTGCATTAGGGTATGTTTTTCAAGAGGCTAATTTATTTGCACATTTGAGTGTAAATGAGAATCTCAATTATGGGTTAAAGCGGCTTAAAAACAGCATTGATGCGACTCAAAAAACGCATATTATTGAATTACTGGGTATTTCACATTTACTCGCGAGAATGCCTGAAAATTTATCAGGTGGTGAGCGGCAACGCGTTGCGATTGCGAGGGCACTCGTGCTAAATCCAAGCATTTTATTGATGGATGAACCGCTTGCCTCGCTTGATTGGGAGCGTAAACAAGAGGTATTACCTTTTTTGATGCGTTTAAATCAGCAATTAAAAATTCCTGTGCTTTATGTAACGCACTCAAAACAAGAAATGGCGCAACTCGCACAATATCTTGTGCTTATGTCGCAAGGAAAAGTGGATGCAACCGGATCATTATCGCAACTACTCAGTCGCGTGGATTTGTCGCTTGCGCAAGATCGGCAAGCAAGTTGCGTTTGGGAAGTGCGAGTTGTACAACATGACAGTGCGGATTATTTAACACAAGTGCAATTTGGTGGTGTTCGTCTATTTTTGCCGATGATTCCAGTCGCTATTGGCGAAACATTGCGTGTGCAAATTTTTGCGCGTGACGTGAGTATTACGCTCGATATATCAACGCAAACAAGTATTCTCAATATTCTGCCAGCCACCATTTTAGCAATATCGAAAGATGATATGGGGCAAAGCGTGGTGAGTTTGCAAGTAGGTGAAAATCAATTACTCGCCCATATTACTCAAAAATCAGCCGCATTTTTGAATTTAAGTCTGGGTAAATCCGTTTTTGTGCAAATTAAAGGTACCTCTATTTTAAATTAAAGTGAAAAAAGGGAATAACAATGAAAGCGAGTTCAAGCAATCAATTTAGTGGCATGGAAAAAGAAATAGTAGCGGGTTGATTTTATTGTGGTGCAGAACATTCTCTAATTGGTCTTAAATACGACAAACTTATCACTACAGCCGATATTAAATTATACACACTTTATTGAGGTTTATACCTAGTGTTACTTGGTGGCATGATTTTTAAATAAGGTTATGCTATTAACTGGTTTTAACTAAAACAGAGGGAATGTATTATGGAACTAGGCTCTGAGGGTTTGTTTGGCATAGTTATTTTATTGATTTTATTCGTTTTATTTTATTTTTTTAAATTCAAATAACGTTAAGCGTTGTTGCCTTTTCTTAACGTAGCATTATGGAATAATTGAGCATTAATGTCATTGTGTAATCCGATTGATAAGTCATTTGACGTATTGAACTAATTGAGGATGTAACAGATACTAAAGATAAATTATGTTCGTAATCTAATGGAATTTATTCTCGCAACTGTCACTGATTGCTATATGCAAAGGAGATATATGATGGAACTTAGCTCTGTCGGCCTATTCGGATTAATTATTTTGATCCTATTGTACCTGCCATTTATGATAATTATTTTAAAATAGGCAATTATCAGCATGAGTGGCTAAATATTGTGTCGTAACAACTAATAAAGGTTAAGACATATTAAAAGTCACTACGCTGACTTTATTCAATTAGAGTTTTTCACTCTCTATTTTCGCTTCTAATTGCTCATTAAGCTGTTTCAAAATACTAATTTCACTTTCTTGCTGAGTTGTAATCAATTTTTGCTTGGCAAGACTGCATTCAATTTGATCATTTCGTGGACATTGGTCATCATCAGAAAATAATGAGCAAAAATTTTGATTGCTTTGAGTACCCGTATTATTGTCGCCAATGCTGTTAAATACGTTTTGATCACCTCCAAATAATGCCAGCAGATTTTCATCTAATAACGCGGCAATTTTTTTCAGCTTAATCATATTGATATTTGAATTCCCACGCTCAATATTGCCATAACCATTTGCAGACATATTCAGTCGTTTTGCCATTTCTCCTTGCGTCCAACCTTTCTGCTGACGCATAAAACGTATCTTTTCATTAATGAGCATGACACACCTACTGCAGTTTTACTATTAACACACTTAAAAAGTTGAGCATCTGTACTTTTGTACACATGTTGAGTCAACCATAACACAATAAAAGTAAGGATGTATTATTTTATTCAAATTAGATAGTACACAATATTTTGAGGTTTATAACTAGTTTGGTTTGGTGGTTTTGATTTTAAATAAGCGTATCCTTATCGCTAACTTCATTAATTAAATAAAGGTTTGATTATGTGTACTAAAGAAGAGATGTATGAGTTAACGCAAAGCTTTGTAAAATTACCCAATATGTATCAGCAGAATATATTAGGGGTAGTCCGCCACAAAATTCAGCTTTACAAAATTGAACAAATCAAAAATGGATTTGATATTGATTTTAAAGTACCTGAAAGCAAATTCAACCCGCATCTCTGATAGGTGTAATACGATGACAATTAAAGCGATCAAATCCAAAAATAACGATGAGACTATCAAACTCAAAGTCCGTATTAGGTTAAAACGTCAATCTAAAGCACCTGACATGCATAAAAGTGCATTAATAAAAATGCAACAGGAGATGGAATGAATGAAATATCTGAGCTCAGAGCGTATAAAAAAATCACGGCAAGCATCTATCTTCTGCAGGCTTGCAGTTTTTTATTAGCAGGACTTCCTTTGCTAGTGGGTGTCTTAATTAATTTTCTTCATAAAAATGACGTATTAAATACATGGCTAGAATCGCATTTTGATTGGCAAATTAAAACAGCTTGGATTACGTTAGCTGGATTTGCAATTAGTGGTCTTACATTTGAATTTGGTGTGGGTTTATATGTTCTAATCTCAACGATTATCTATCTTGTATTTCGTATTGTAGTTGGCTGGAATACACTCAATGATAATAAAGCCATTGGTGAAGAAAACTGATTCACAATAAATTTTTAAACTATTCAAGGCGACCCTCTGTCACTTTTCATCTAAAGGTTTGTTACCCGAACTTTTATTTGTTGAGTGATTTTTTTTATCAGTTTGATTTGAATAATAAAAATTAAAATTTAGCAAATATAGATGAAATGCAGTGTGCTTTAATTCGGCTCAAGTTTTACTGCGGTGAGAATGTTGATAGGTTTTTATCATTTTGATTATATTCAATTTTTTCCATTAACAGTTCGTTAAGTTGTTTCAATAATTTAATTTCGTTGCTTTGCTGGAGATTAATTAGCATTTGCTTCGCAAGATGACATTCAAGTTGATTATTTTTTGTACAAGGGCAGGGACATAAAAAAAGTGAGCAGAAGTTTTGATTATTTTGAGTACCGGTATTATTACTACCCATTGTATTAATAATATTCTTATCGTGTCCTTTAAATAATGGTAGTAAATTTTCATCAAATATAGCGGCCAGTTGTTTAAGTTTAGACAAACTGAGATTGGTGTGACCACGTTCAATATTGCCATAACCGTTTGTGGACATTTTAAGTTTACGTGCCATTTCATCTTGCGACAACCCTTTCTGCTGTCTCAATAATCGTATTTTTTCATTAATTAACATGGTTTAATCCTTAATTGCATCATATGAAATTAATATTTGATTTTGATGCTAACATAATTAAGTCGATAAAAAACAGATATTTAAAATTATTTTCTGATTTTTCTGATGTAAACATTAAATGTACATTTTTGTGAGTTTTATACCCATTTTTGTATGTAAAAACGCTAAATAATAGATACATGATAGGTTAAATTATTTTTTGAATGCGCAAGCGTTGAGAAACTGAACTTGGTACTTTGGCTTAATAGCCAGCTAGTTTTTTTTAATAAAATTGAGAACGTTTTAACTTGATAAAAATTTTACACACCTTCCATGCCATTTTGCGCTATGAATACTTCATACCCATCACGCGTAAGCATCCTTAACTTAAATATTCAATTTGTAACATTGTTATCGCTGGTCACCAGCGATAGTGTAAAAAATAAACATATCAAAAAAACTATTTAAATCGAAGCTACTCACGCCAATCCAACCAAATTAAAACAAAATTTGTTATAATCGTTAAAATTTTGAGATATTAACTTTTAACTATCTGACCGCTTAGCAGTTTTAATTGGAGGTTTGTGATGACTGAGTCTATTTTAAAACGCTTATCTAACGCGCCACCTGAGTATGTATTGGTAGCAGGGGCGTCTGGGGGACTTGGTCAGGCTTTTTGCCTGCAACTAGCGGAGCAATTCCCATCAATTACGCTGATACGTTTAGCGCGAGACACTGCTAAGTTGCTACCGTTAACTGCAGCGACACAAGACATTGCCTTCGATATTACCGATTCCATCAGCATTAGCAACGCTTTAAAAATTTTACCCGACAATGTAAATATAGATTGGGTATTTATCGCGACGGGATGGTTACATGACGACATTTTTCATCCTGAAAAGACATGGCGCAGCTTAGAAGCTGATCATCTATTACACGCTTTCACTGTCAATGCAATCGGTCCAACCTTGCTCGTGAAGCAATTACTAGCCAAGCTTAACCCCAATCATTCGACCACTATTGGTATTTTGTCCGCACGTGTTGGTAGTATTAGCGATAACCAAATCGGAGGTTGGCATTCTTACCGTGCCAGTAAAGCGGCACTCAATATGTTAATCAAAAACTTTGCTATTGAGCTCAAGCGCATGAAACGAACCACCATTGTGGTTGGCTTGCAACCGGGTACGACTGATACACCCTTGTCTGAGCCCTTTAAACGCAGTGTAGCACCCGACCATCTGCAAACACCTGAATTTACCGCTCGCCATTTAATCCAAGTCATGCAATGTTTAGCCGCAGAAGATTCGGGGCAGTTATTTGATTATGCAGGCTGTTGCTTTGACCCTTAAGGAATTGTCCTATGAATGCGCTATTTTGGTTTCGTCATGATTTACGCTTACACGATAATGCCGCATTGCTTAACGTGATCGCAGAGTCACAGCGGTTGTTATGCGTTTATATTGTTGATGCTGCTTGGTTTCAACCAACGATTTACCAAAGCAAGCCTCTTGGCGCAATTCGCTGGCAGTTCATTCGTGAATCACTTCACGATTTACAGCAACAACTCGAACTACTCGGGCAAACGCTGGTCATCCGTGTTGGACATCCCGAAACGGTTATGTCTGAATTGATTGCAGCGCACGACATACAGATAATTGGCTTAAACCATGTACCAGCGACGTATGAACGCCATGTCGTTGTAAGTCTACAAAAAGCACATACACTTCAAAAATGGGTAATAGGTGATAGCTTCATGTTGTTTAATGTTGCGCAATTGCCGTTTGCGGTAGAGATGTTGCCTAATAGTTTTACCCCTTTTCGTCAATGCATCGAAAGCATTGAACTTCTGCCGCCTGCTACTCGCCCACTAAAATTACCCCCAGCTATTGTTAGTAGCAGTGATTCGCTACCAGCACTCAATCCACCTACGCCATCACCTCATGTACTCGCTTTTACAGGAGGCGAAACCGCAGGATTAGCGCAATTGCAGTATTACTTGCATGATACGCATTGCGTGAGCGAATACAAACAAACGCGTAACGAATTAGACGGCTGGACGTTTTCTTCAAAATTTTCACCGTGGCTCGCACAAGGTTGCCTATCTGCTCGGCAAATTATG
>Ga0208089_1000207_pt1 | contig 15665 bp, 20 predicted proteins | sample LakMenEpi29Jun12_FD_150744 | JGI IMG/M metagenome (GOLD analysis project Ga0208089, IMG submission 150744) | Freshwater microbial communities from Lake Mendota, WI - 29JUN2012 deep hole epilimnion (SPAdes) | ecosystem: Environmental > Aquatic > Freshwater > Lake > Epilimnion/Euphotic zone ... | reverse complement strand
AATTGCCTGTTCGACAATTTCTGTTCCAATCCCGTCACCGGGTAAAACTGCAATTTTTTTTGTCATCTATGTACAAACCTTTTTTTGTAAAAATATAAAAATAAAAAATAAACGTTGCACTATAGTGATAAGTGCTCAAGAAGTGTTTCTTTTGTCATTGAAAAATGATTTGCAACATCATTTAAAATCGACGACAACGTTCCTATCTTTAATGGATTATGTGCGGGAATAGTCAAATTGTGTATCCCATTTTTTTGTGTTGTTACGCGAATATGACTACCTGTTTGTCTAATCTCTCGATATTCTAGATACGCTAATCTTTTTACCAATTCAACGCCCGTAATATCACGTGGTAATTTCACGCCGCCATCACCTCGTCATGGACAAAATGTAATCGAATGATTTTGGGTTTATTTTCGTCACAATCAAAATGACAAGATACAGCATCCTTAATGTTCACACGCAACTCTTCAATAGTATCTGCTTGCGTATAAATAGACGCAGATAAGGCTTTGGCAATAAAACCGCCCTCTTCGTCATCTTCGACTAAAAAAATAATTTCACTCATTCGTTAACACCTAATGTTACTGAGCAAACAACCAAGGCGCACGTTTTGCGCGTTGTGATTCATATTCGTGAATTTTATCCGCTTGTTGCAGCGTTAAACCAATATCATCGAGTCCATTGAGCAAACGGAATTTGCGATTTTCATCCACCGCAAAAGCAATCACTTTGCCGCTTGGCGTCGTAATGGTTTGTGCAGATAAATCAATGGTTAACGCATAATCGTCTGTTAATTCTTTAAACAGCGCATCCACCGTATCCGCATCGAGCGCGATAGGCAATAACCCATTTTTAAAGCAATTATTGTAGAAAATATCGGCAAAACTGGGTGCAATAATCGCACGAAAACCGTAATCTTCCAGTGCCCACGGCGCGTGTTCACGCGATGAACCACAGCCAAAATTTTCTCGTGTGAGCAGAATTTGCGCGGTTTTATATTGCGGTTTGTTGAGTACAAATTCTTTGTTGATGGGGCGACGTGAGCAATCCATATCGGGTTGCCCTTGATCTAAATAGCGCCATTCATCAAATAGGTACACCCCAAAACCCGTGCGACGAATCGATTTTAAAAATTGTTTTGGAATAATGGCGTCAGTATCGACATTTGCGCGATCCAGTGGCGCGACGAGGGAAGTTAACGTTGTAAAAGCTCTCATGTTTTTATTCTCCCATCCATGTACTAACATCAACAAAATGCCCAGCAATACCAGCAGCAGCGGCCATCGCAGGACTCACTAAATGTGTCCGTCCACCATAACCTTGACGACCTTCAAAATTACGATTCGATGTCGATGCGCAGCGCTCACCTTCTTCTAAACGATCTGCATTCATCGCAAGACACATAGAGCAGCCCGCATCGCGCCATTCAAATCCTGCATCAATGAAAATTTTATCTAAGCCTTCTGATTCAGCTTGTGCTTTGACAAGGCCTGAACCGGGGACAATTAGCGCTAATTTCACATTCGCTGCGACCTTTTTACCTTCAACAACAACCGCTGCCGCACGCAAATCTTCAATACGCGAATTTGTACATGAGCCAATAAACACTTTGTCGATATGAATATCGGTCATTTTTTGGCCCGCATGCAACCCCATATAATCAAGAGCTCGTTGCATACTTTGTGCTTTTACGGCATCGGATTCGTCTGCTGGATTGGGAACGTTTGCATCAATTGCAACGACTAATTCCGGTGACGTTCCCCATGTGACTTGCGGTTTAATCTGCGTCGCATCAATATTGACCACTTTATCGAAAACGGCATCTTTATCAGAATGCAAATGTTGCCAAACGCGCTCCGCCATAAACCAATCATCACCCTTAGGTGAGAGTGGACGATTGCGGTAATAATCAATGGTGATATCGTCAACGGCCACTAAACCGGCACGCGCACCCGCTTCAATAGCCATGTTGCAAACCGTCATGCGACCTTCCATTGATAGCGCACGGATCGCACTTCCACCAAATTCAATCGTATAGCCATTACCACCGGCTGTGCCGATTTGACCGATAACGGCGAGCACAATATCTTTTGCGGTAACGCCCGCACCGACTTGACCATTGACGCTAATCAATAAATTTTTGGCTTTTTTCTGAACCAAACATTGCGTGGCAAGAACGTGTTCCACTTCCGATGTACCAATCCCAAACGCTAACGCGCCGGATGCACCATGCGTTGACGTATGTGAATCACCACAAACAACGGTCATACCAGGTAGCGTTGCACCTTGTTCTGGGCCGATAACGTGTACAATGCCTTGGCGAATATCATTCATACCAAATTCAGTAATGCCAAACTCGGCGCAATTCTTATCGAGCGTTTCTACTTGCAAACGCGATACGGGATCTTCAATCCCACGATCACGATGATTCGTTGGGACGTTATGATCTGCAACCGCTAAGTTACGTGAAACGCGCCAAGGCAATCTGTTCGCTAGACGCAACCCTTCAAAGGCTTGCGGTGAGGTGACTTCATGCACTAAATGCCGATCAATATAAATTAAGCACGAGCCATCATCTTCCGTATGCACAACATGGTCTGCCCAAAGTTTATCGTATAACGTTTTCCCTGCCATTTTCCTACCCTAATATTGCAAAAATTTTCGCTGAAATTTCTTCGACGCTGCCAATTCCTTTAATGGAGCTAAATTTCACATTTTGCTCAGGTGCAGCGTAATAATCCACTAACGGTTTTGTTTGCTCATGATAAACCGCTAAACGCTTACGCACGGTTTCTTCTTTATCATCGTCACGTTGAATGAGCGTTTCACCCGTTAAATCGTCAACGCCTTCAACTTTAGGCGGATTAAATTGAACATGATAGCTACGACCCGATTGCGTATGCACGCGACGCCCCGCCATGCGTGTGACAATTTGCTCATCCGATACATCAATTTCAATAACCGTATCAATAACAACACCCATTTTTTTCAAGCCTTCTGCTTGCACAATCGTGCGCGGAAAACCATCGAGCAAAAAACCATTCGAACAATCATCATGCGTAATACGCTCTTTAATTAACCCTAAAATAATATCGTCAGACACAAGACCACCCGCATCCATGACTTTTTTTGCTTCAACCCCTAAAGGCGATCCTTCGCGAACCGCAGCACGGAGCATATCGCCTGTGGAAATTTGAGGAATACGATACTTTTCGGTGATAAATTGCGCTTGCGTGCCTTTACCTGAACCGGGGCCACCTAACAAAATAATGTGCATGAATAAACTCCAACGTCTGTGCTGAAAAATGGAAAATTGACAAATGATAAAGCATTTTATCGTATAATTGCGCTAAACTCTTGTTAAAAATACGCTTAATCCAACGAATTCTCTCCATGAGCAAAAAAACAAAAACCGCTTTCGTCTGCGATCAATGTGGCGCAGATTATCCACGCTGGAACGGACAATGTGCGAGTTGTGGCGAATGGAACACCATTAAAGAGATTCGCCTTGCGCCCGCAGCCCTAGAAAAACACCCGCCAAGTAGCGGTTATGCAGGCAATCACTCTGAAGTAAAACGTTTATCTGAGGTCAATTTATCACAAGCGGAGCGCATTTCCAGCGGAATTTCTGAATTTGATCGCGTTTTAGGTGGCGGTATTGTTCGAGGCAGTGTGGTATTGATTGGTGGTGCACCGGGTGCGGGAAAAAGTACGCTTTTACTTCAAGCCATTGCAAACATTGCGGCACGCGATATTTCAGTCTTGTATGTATCGGGTGAAGAATCTCTTCAGCAAATTGCAGAACGCGCCAATCGGTTGAAATTACCTGCTGATAAAATTTTCATGCTCGCTGAAACGTCCGTGGAGCGTATTTGCGATGTATTAAACGATATTGCGCCACAAATGCTTGTCATTGATTCGATTCAAGTGATGTATGCACCGCACTGCGAATCAGCCGCTGGCAGTGTCTCGCAAGTACGCGAATCAGCCAGTTATCTCACGCAATACGCCAAGCAACATAATGTGTCGATTTTCATGGTCGGTCACGTCACCAAAGATCACTCACTCGCAGGCCCGATGACACTCAGTCACATTGTCGATACGCAAGTGATGCTTGCCTCAACCGATGATGCGCGTTATCGGGTTCTACGCGCGGATAAGAATCGTTTTGGCAGTGTTGGGGAGTTAGGTTTTTTTGCAATGGACGGTTCTGGTCTAAAAGAAGTGAAAAATCCCTCTGCGATGTTTTTAAATCGCGCTGAAACGCCCTCATCAGGTAGCGTTGTCACAGTCCTTTGGGAAGGTACACGCCCCCTGCTCGTTGAAATACAAGCCTTAGTGACTGATTGCCAATATGGCAACCCGCGTCGATTAGCCGTGGGGCTTGATCAAAATCGCCTTGCTATGTTGCTTGCCATTTTATCGCGCCACGGTGGACTGCCAACGGCCAGTGATGAAATTTACGCCAACGTCGTCGGTGGTATTCGCGTTAGCGAAACCAGCTCAGACCTTGCCATTGTGGCCTGTATCGTGTCGAGTTTGCGAAACAAAGTGGTATCGCAAGAGGCATTTTTCTTTGGTGAATTGGGACTCAATGGTGAAATCCGACCTGTGGCAAACGGTCATGCGCGTTTAAACGATGCCGCCAAACATGGATTTAAAAAAGCAGTCATTCCTAAAGCCAATACGCCCAAAAATGCCATTCCCGGTTTGACTATCTATGGCGTGACGACACTAATGGAAATGCTGGATATTTTGTTTGAAATTTGAAATTTGAAATCATCAAAAAAGTGCGTGAACCTTTCTCTATATACTGCCACTGCCGCGTGTAAATATAGAGAGAAAGGCTCAGTGCCTTTGTGTTTGTTTTTGCGTGAATACGATGTGCGATCACGGAAAAATACAGCGTTATTAAAGTGATATGCAAACTTGGCAACAGGATTTTGCACGGATGATTTGATCGCACTGGGTAATTCGATCGTTACCGATTTTTTCGCTCTTTTTTTGGACATCAATACCTCTTTATTTTGATAAAGTGAAAATGCGCAGTCATTGTAATCTTATTGTGTCATTAACTGGAGTTTTTCCCGCATTACTTAACCTCTAAAATATATTCACCTTGCCACTCCACACTTGGCGCATGACGTTGATATTTCTCACAGCGCTCGAGTAATAAATACGCGGCGTAATCTAATGGATTTTTCTTAAGCAGTCTATTTAACAACAAGATAGCAATTGGAAATTTTTTATCTGTGTAAAATTGAAACGCTTTTTCATATAATTCAATTTGATAAAGCTGATTTTTATTCACCTCGCCTTTGTATCCCACTAATTCATAAAGCCGAATAGGCGTTGATTTACCATTTAAAACAGTGAAATCAATAATGCGCATGACAAAACGTTTCTTTGCTTGTTGATGCGTGGTTTCACTGACAAGAATAGATGTTCCATAAAATTTATTGGCTGATTCAATACGACTAGCCAAATTCACATTATCACCAATAATCGTGTAGTTCATCCGCGTTTCAGAGCCAATATTTCCCACAATGACATCCCCCGTATGAATGCCAATTCGGGTTTTAAATTCAAAGTCGAACCCTTCTAACTTCCATTTCTGACTTAATTCGCGGATTTTTCGCTGACATTCAAGTGCGGCATGACACGATTTTATTGCGGGATTTTCAACATGGCGAGGCGCACCCCAAAAAGCCATCACCGAATCACCAATATATTTATCGACCGTTGCTTGATTTTGTGACAACGCATCATTGACAACCGTCAAATACTCCCCCAAAAAACCAACCAATTTTTCAGGCTCTAAACGCTCTGAGATAGAGGTGAAATTCGCAATATCGGAAAAAAAGATGGTTAAATTCTTTTTTTCACCGCCCAAGTTTGCATCACGTCCAAGCTCTATCAAATCGCGCACTAAATCGGACGGCACATATTTTTTAAAAGACCGAAGACCACGCCGCATACTCTCAAGTCGCTGCACCATTCTATTTATCTCATAAATGCGTGTAGGAACAAAAATCTCGTCGTCAAGTTCAAATCGACCAATTTTTTCCATTTCAGTGGTGAGTGCCTCCAAAGGGCGACGAATTCGACTCGCGAAAATGAAACCAAGCGGCATCATTGAGAAAATGCACACCAATGAAATAGAAGAAATCGTCGCTATATATTTGAACTCTTGATCTTGAATGCTTTGCGCTGACACATCAATCCCGACAATACCATCAAACTGCCCCGATTTCGTAAAAATGGGCGCATAAGCGGAAAGCCAAACGCCCCAATCATCTTTATAAATATCTGTCTCGCTTCGTGGCGATTTATCCTCTAGGTTAACATTTAATGCACTATTCAGCGTTGGCGTAACAGAAGACTGTGGGTAAATATCGCCCGTTGCATTTTGATCTTTTTCCGAACCATCCACAATAAAGGCAAATTCGCCATTTTCTTGTTTGCGCATGGTATACGCATTGGCAATGCCTGTTCCGTGTTCACGCATAATTTGTAACGCATTTTTGAGCTGCAAATACGCATCGCTTTTATCGTCTTCAACGGTTTGAATACCTTGATGTCGCTCACCGTCAATTTGCGTTGCCATGATATTTGCCGTATCTGTGATACGCAGGCGCAATTGTTCACGAATAAAGCTTTTCACCTCGTACGACGTAATAACCGTTAAAACAATAGAGCCAATTAACGATAATCCACAAAATGCAGAAATCAATGTGAATTTTAAAGTCAGTTTTTTAGGCATTTTCGTTAAATCTCATCTACTAAGAATCTATAAATTCCAACATATTGGAATAACGATATAAAAAACGTATGAACCTTTCACACAATCATGTACGTTTTTTGTATCATTAAATCTACTTACAGTTTAACGGTTATATTTTTGGGAATGGAGAATTTACGTCAAAAGTGTGACGCAGTTCACACTTTTTGATGATTTAATTTTTCTGATTAAATGTTAGGCTAATAGAAATAGAATTTTTTTAGCGTTTAAAAAATAAGGTGTTAGACGTAAAAAAGACCTTCCAGTATTACTAGTAATGCTTTTTTTGGTGTTTGGAGAAATCCACCCTTGTTGCCGCCAAATATCAATTCAGCACAAAATGAAGAAATGAATATGGAAATGAAATGTAATTTTTTGATGATTTTTAAATTAGCAGCCATTTTTTGATAAAATGTTGCAAATAACTGGGTATCACTTACTTTACTATTTATGACAGACCAAAACGAACACACACACGACAAAGTAGCTAAACGCGCTGAAGATATTGCCATGACAGCAACCGTTATTTCCGCCATTGTTGGAATTGGCGCCACTTACGCAGAGCCGAGCGGGTTTTATGCGATTGGCGTTGCGCTTGGTCTTGCATCTGAGCCACTTATCGTTACCGCAGCACCAATAATTGCAGGTGTTGCCACTGTCACTGGTGTGATTTCAAGTAGTGCTTATTTTTATTCTAAATGGAAAAATCACAAACAGCGCAGCGAATCGCTTTGATAAACTATTCAACATCAACCGGAATCAATACTTCATTACGTCGAAAAAACAGCAATGTAAAAGGCGAATTATAACGCGCCCACATAGACTCACCCGTGACGCGCCAAGGGTGTTGAGTAATCCATGATTCCAGTTTTGTTTGATGACGGTGGTAATTTTTTTCGCTCCAAAAACCACTGTACGTGATTGCCGCGATACGTCGCGCGGGTACTTGACGCAGTTGAATTGCGCTATTTGTTGGGGCGGGAAGAGTTTGAAGTGTATACGACGCGGGCATCATGAAACTGATTGCCCATTTACCCTCTTTTCGCTGTTGGCTCACTGGCGCGGTCATTTCAATTTGTTGACTGACAACCTGCTGTGAGACAGGTGCTGTCATTTCAAGCGTATTTTTTAGCTGATTGGCGCCCGAAATATATTCAAAAAGCGGATGAAACGCTTTATTTCCCGCTTTTTCAAAAGGCGCATCAATCATTATTTCGGCAAGAATATGAGCGGCATAATCACGCAACTCAAAACAACCGTCTTTTTCGACGATCTTATATTCCGCTTCTTGAATGGCCATGGGAATCCTTTGAGTTATTGATACTTATCATAATCATTCGAGTTAGACTTTAATGCGGTTTTGACAATAAGATAAATCATTCCTACACTCACTAAAAATTGAACAACTCCAGAGGAAATTACCGTAATTAAAAACGGTGCAAAATAAATTGCCACCACGACAACTGCGACAATTGAAACAATATTGATTATTTTGTTCATGTTAAGCTCTCTTTAGCGATTATAATTTTTTTTATTTTTTTGCTGTAGTCCAACGTTTACCACTCATAACATTTTGATTTTCCTTGAATTATCAAACTTTCCCCTCTGAACTTATCAAGTCACTCTCCAATTTTCTTCAAAAACGTCTCTTTCACATTTTGACTATACCAACGTCCTTGATGGATAAGTTCATCGAGCAGGGGGGATACTTTATCAATTAACTTTTTCTTTTTAGCAATTTCTAAAACGGTCAATGTACCAATGACGTAAATTTGTTGAGATTGAGCAATTTTGTAACCCAATCGCTCATCGATAATTAAAATATCGACATTTAATTCTTTGGCTAACACAATTGCTTGTGCCTCGCCTTCATCTAATTCATTACATAATAATTGCAAATACGCTGTATTTTGAATACTCACAATTTCAACGTCGACATGATCAATATCAGTAAAACCGACACCATTTTTAGCTTTTATTTCTTGATAAACCACTGTGGGAATATAAAACTTCCCGAATAAATCATTAAGTAACGACAGTTTATGAATAGCGGAAAGCGATAATATTGGCGTTGTATTACACACCACTTTCATTTTTGATTATCCATCATTGTTAACACATCATTCACGGCATCCGCCATTTCAAACGTCAATTCGTTTTCATAATCAAAAATAGGTTCATTTTCTAATTGTAATTTATGAATAAATGCGATTTTGTCATAACCAGCAAACTCTGCGGCTTTGCCTAAACTCACTTTTCCTTTACGATATAACATCAGCGCATGATGAAACATCATTTGTGCGATAAACTCATCCTTCTTTTCTTTAAGAGAGAGCAACAATCGCTCATCAACTGACATTTGAAGTAAAACCTGCATTGTGTTTTCCTAATTGTGTAAACTCCAAATACCATCAAAGCGCATGAAATCGCTTTGCTTCATTCCAAAGCGCATCCAGTTCGTCAAGTTCACATGATTTTAATTCACGCCCCGAAGCGGCAACGCTTTTTTCAATATAATGAAACCGTTTTGAAAACTTTTTTGTACTTTGTTTGAGCGCAATTTCGGAATTCACGTTTAAATGCCTCGCTAAATTGACAACAACAAGCAATAAATCGCCAATTTCCTCTTGAATGTGCGCTTGATTACCAGATTCCCAGGCTTCTTTCACTTCGTCAAGTTCTTCGAGCACTTTATCAAATACAGGCGGAACGGTTTTCCAGTCAAAGCCATGTTGCGCCGCGCGATCTTGGATTTTTTCACATTCTAACAGTGCAGGAAGTGAACGCGCAACGCCCGACAAAACACTTTGCGATGCAGGATCTTTCTCTTTTCGCTCATCGGCTTTTGATTGTTCCCACGCGGCGTGACGCTGTGCATCATTTTCAAACACCGCATCCCCAAAAACGTGTGGATGACGTCGAATCAGTTTATCTGCAATCGACTGGGCTACTTGGTCGAACGTAAATAAGCCACGCTCACTGGCAATTTGTGAATGAAAGACCACTTGCAACAGTAAATCACCCAACTCTGCGCGAAGGTCGTCTAAATCCTCACGCTCAATCGCGTCCACGACTTCGTAGGCTTCTTCGATAACGTAAGGAATTAAACTCGCAAAATCTTGCTTCACATCCCACGGGCAACCGGTTTCTTTATGACGCAGTTGCGTCATGATTTCTAATAGATTTTGCGTATTTTTTAGCATAATTTAAAAATGGCTACCAAAACTTTCAACATAACGTGCTTTGAATTGCTCAAGTGTGAACGTATGATTTTGTGTACCGTGATGCTCAATTTTCATTGCGCCCATGAGCGACGCAATACGTCCTGTGACGTTCCAATCTAAATTATTAAGCAGTCCATAAAGCAAGCCAGCACGATACGCATCACCGCAACCTGTTGGATCAGCCAATGTTGACGTTGGCGCCACTGGAATATGAATTTTTTCACCGCCAGCGTAAATCGTTGATCCTTCACCGCCTTGCGTGACAATTAATGCCTCTACTTTTTGCGCTAAATCCTCTAGGCTAAGTCCAGTGCGCTCTTGCATCATTTCTGCTTCGTAGTCGTTGAGCGTAAGCCACGTAGCCTGCTCAATAAGCGTTAATAACTCCGCGCCATCAAACATCGGTAAACCTTGACCGGGATCAAAAATAAACGGAATTTCAAGGTCAAAGAATTGCTGCGCATGTTGTTGCATCCCTTCTTTACCATCGGGCGATACAATGCCAATACGGACACTATTCGCCACCGTTGGAACATGATTCAAATGGGAAAAATTCATCGCACCGGGATGAAACGCGGTAATTTGATTGCCGTCTTCATCGGTGGTGATATAGGCTTGACCGGTATATTCATTATCAAGACTGCGAATAAATTGACCGCTAATACTGTGTTGATTGAGCCACTTTGCGTAAGGTTCAAAATCATGTCCCACGGTGGCCATAATGAGCGGCTCTTCTTTGAGTAGTTTGAGATTATAGGCAATATTTCCCGCGCAACCACCAAATTCACGACGCATTACAGGCACTAAAAAGCAGACATTTAAGATATGAATTTTTTCAGGCAGGATGTGGTGTTTAAATTTATCATGAAACACCATAATCGTGTCATAAGCCATTGAACCGCAAATTAACGCACTCATTTGAATCCTTTACAATTTAATAAAATAAAATAATTAACCACGTTGCCGCTGCGCCTAAAATTGATAACATCACCGCTGCAGAGCCAATATCTTTGGCGCGACCCGACAATTCATGATGCTCAAAACCAATTCTATCCACCGCTGCTTCAATCGCTGAATTGAGTAATTCAACGAGTAAAATCACAATCACACTCGATACCAGTAATACTATTTCAACCGCACTTTTGCCAACAAAAAAAGCGGTTGGCGCAGCAAGTAAAAATAAAATAACTTCTTGACGAAACGCTTCTTCATGCGCCCATGTTGCTTTAAATCCTGCAGCTGAATAATGTGCAGCATTGATAATTCGCTTTAATCCTGTTGCCGTTTGATACGCCATTTTATTTTATCCTGTAATCATTTTTTGGTAAGCATCTAGGGTGAGTAATTGCTCAAGTTGTGACATATCATCGGCCTTCACGCAAAACAGCCATGCGCCATAGGGATCATCGTTGATTTTTTCTGGATCATCGACGACGGCTGTGTTGACATCGACAATTTCACCGCTGACCGGACTTGAAATATCAGAGGCTGTTTTGACTGACTCAACGGTAGCACAACTTTCATTTGCGCCAACTCTGCGCCCCACATCAGGCAATTCGACATAGACTAAATCGCCCAATTCTTCTTGGGCAAAATCCGTAATACCCACACGCACGATATTGCCCGCTTCTGCGCTTGCCCATTCGTGTGAGAGCGCATATTTTAAATTTTCAGGTAACAAACTCATGACAAACTCCATTAAAATTTCATTTTCATTATTGATGACGATGACATAAATGCCGCTCAATTAACCCCAATTGAGTTTACTACGCAAAATATCAAAAAAGTCATGTCCTGCTGGATGCAGAATAGTAATTGGCAAAGGTTCTTTTGTAATGAGAATTTTATCACTAATTAACACATCTGGAATTTCAACATGATCGCAAGTGACCAGCGCGTTTATTTGTTCTCGCTGACAAAAACTAATTTCAATTTCAGCTGAATCATGAATCACAATCGGTCGATTAGACAGCGTATGTGGATTGAGTGGCACAAGCACTAAGGCGTTGAGTGATGGATATAAAATAGGCCCGCCTGCTGAAAGTGAATACGCGGTGCTACCGGTTGGCGTGGCGATAATTAAACCATCTGAGCGTTGTGAGTTGAGAAATACACCATCAATTTTGGTGACAATTTCAATCATACTCGGCGTAATCCAACGATGAATCGCTACTTCATTCACAGCAGTTTCTTCGTGAATGACATGTTCATTGCGCAGAATTTTTGCGCGAAGCAAATAACGTTGCTCTTGCGTGTAATTTCCCGAGAGAATTTGCGTCAGCGTTTGCGTTAACCTATCTGGTGAAATATCGACTAAAAATCCCAGTCGACCTAAATTCACACCAATAAGTGGAATATTGCTCGCGACAATATCTCGAGCAGCGGCTAAAAATGTGCCATCGCCTCCCAATACAATCACGACATCACATTCTTCACCGAGTTGTTTAACACTGCCAATGTTAACGTCAGCGGAATTACATACAAATTGCGCACTACCCTGTTCGACAAAAACGTGATAATTTTGCTCGCGCAGATACGCGCACACATTAGTGAGTGTCCTCGCCACACGTGGATCGTTGAGTTTACCAATTACACCAATAGTATTGAAAGAACGTTGCATTAAAATCTCGTTATCCGTTGCGTAAAACTAAAAACGCTAAACTTAGCTTAGCCAAGTTTAGCGTTATCATCCGTGAATTGAGTGCGTAAATTACAAATGGCCGTTGATGAAATCAACTAATGCCGCTTTGGTTAATGCGCCAACTTTGGTTGCTTCAATTTCACCGTTTTTGAAAATCATCAACGTTGGAATACCACGAACGCCATATTTTTGAGGGGTTTGTGGATTGTCATCAATGTTAAGTTTTGCCACTGTTAATTTACCTTCAAATTCTTCTGCTACCGCATCTAAAATGGGTGCAATCATTTTGCAAGGGCCACACCATTCTGCCCAATAATCAAGTAATACGGGTAACTCAGATTCTAAAACCAATTCGTTAAAATCACTGTCATTGATATGCACTACAGCGTCACTACTCACGTTTTTTTCTCCAGATAGATAAAAATAAAAATTTTAAAGGCCATCAAACTATAGGGGCGTCAACGCATTGCGTCAATAATTTTCATTCGGATGAGGCGCTTTTTTTGTTCATATAAAAGGGTAATCCCAATATTAACAAACTGAGTAACCAGCCTTGCAACTGACCATTGCTCATTGTAAACCAACTTGCCGTCAACAACCGTGTAAAAAATTGAGGGTACGCCATAATCAAATCGCGGCTTATCATAAACGCGAATGTTTCCCCCACCAGCAATGCAATGCCAAGTCCCATAAACACAGCAGCAACTTGTGTACAAATTTGCTTATTTTCGAGCGTGTATCCCAGTAATGCTTGCCATTGCAGACTACGTGAAAACGACATTTTACCAAAAAGGAGATTCACACTCACGAGTCCAAGCAAGCCTGCCACCATGATTTGCGTGACCGCAGTAGGAAAAACCACGTAACGCCCATCCCACGCTAAAATTACGGTTTTCATCAATGCAAACGCGACAACCATTAATAGAGAATAATATAAACGTTCGCTATTTTTAGCATTGCGTACTTTTTCATTGAGTAAAATTAACATACGCTGCAATATTAAAAAAATCAGCCACACACTAAACAACACAATCATCACCGTTTGTGCTTGCTGCCAAAACGTATAACTTGTCCGCCATAATAGATGAATTTGCGACACGAGCAACGCACTTAATAGTTGCGTCACTACTAAAAAATTCAGTGTGCGACGTGTACGCAAATCCATTAACTGTTTGCGTGTTAAAAACACAATCAGCAAAAACAAACCTGTTTGCATCAAAAATGACCTTAACCATGCTGGATTTTCCTGCACTTTTCCTGTTAATGGAAACATTTGATTGCGATCACTGTCATAAAGCCCCCAATTCGCACCAATAATGCCTTCAAAAGCGGCTTTCCATGGTTGATTAAACGCTTCGACAATGTTGTAATCAAAACCATTTTTATTTGCAACCGCAATAAAATCACGGATAAAACGCGCTTCATTCACCACACTTGGAATGGAGCGACCACGCTGTTTTCCTTCACTTGGCCAACCTGATTCACCAATCAAAATCGATTTTCCAGGTACTAAAGTATTCGCCTCTTGCTGTACTTGATTCACAATACGCTCAACATGCGCAGGCGCATTTTCAACGGGAATGGGTTCATCTTCCCAATAAGGCAGAATATGAATCGTAATAAAATCAACTTCTTTAATGAGCTGTGGGTATTTCATATACATTGACCACACGTCAGCATACGAAACCGGTTGTTTAACGGCACTTTTGACTTGGCGGATGTAGTTAATCAGCTCGTCCGGTTTCAAATCACCGCGCAATAGAACTTCATTGCCAACAAGCACACGTTTGACCACATCGGGATGCTCATTTGCAGAGCGAATCAATTCCGCAATTTCCACATCATTATCTGCTTTTAATGCCCCTAGCCACGCGCCTTGGAGCAGTGTTAATCCATGTTTTTTTGCCAAATCGGGAATAAGCGGCATACTGCCCTCAGCGCTCGCATAGGTGCGAATATTATGTGTCACCTGCCCCATAAGCGCTAAATCTTCATCTAATTCCTCAGCGCTAGGAAAAATTGCATCCATTGGACCTTGACCCGCACGAAAAGGGGCGAAAGATAAACTACTCAATTTTCCTGCAGGTACATCCGCGCCAACGTCTTGAGGTAAATTGGTTGCCCAGAAAAAAAGCCCATTGAGCAAGATAAGTAAAGTAAGCCATGAAAAGAGTTTCATTGATGTTTAGATAGATATTAAAGTTGATGAATAAAAAGGCGTTTTTGCCAAAATGAAATTGTAGGGGAATTTTGATTGTTCTATCGACTTTTTTTGTGTCTTAAATCTTGATAATAGAAATTTACACAATTTTATAATGCGGCATATCACGCATATTTTCATGAAAAATAGGTGATATGCCACATTAAAAATTTTAATGTTTTTATATTTTTCAGCAACCAATTATTTTTAATTATTTAATTCAATAACTTAATGAATACAAAAAAGATGGCAAATATATTGCAACACTTCTGACAACGATTGGTATTTATTACCTAAATTTATACCCAGAATAAATTTAGATTCGTTAATTAAAAAAATTTCAATTTGAGAAGGAAATAACATGAACAACACTTTTAAAGTATTAACACTTTGCTCATCTGTGGCTTTGTTATTAGGCACCGCTCAAGTAGCGCATGCTCATGCGGGATTTAAAGATAGTACTATTAATGAGACTGCAGTCAATGGGCCTTTTCCAACGATGAAAACATATAGTGCAATTAATATTGGCCATGGCTGCGCAACCAATGTTAGTGGTGAAGGCGCGGTCGGCACAAAACAAAAAGACGTGATCGCTATTAGCGTGCTTTTTCCTAGCCATTTGAATGTAGCTGATGTTATTTTCAGAGGAAGTAAAGGACCTGTTGCGGTTACGGGAACGGAAACCACCATAACTGATTTCTCAGCTTACCTTACTGGATCAACTAGCACTAAACCTTCTACAATCGCTCCTACACCTTTAACGCAAAACAATATGTTCGTTAATACAACCAATATCTGGGATGAAAAAAATAACAT
>Ga0208089_1000206_pt1 | contig 15734 bp, 13 predicted proteins | sample LakMenEpi29Jun12_FD_150744 | JGI IMG/M metagenome (GOLD analysis project Ga0208089, IMG submission 150744) | Freshwater microbial communities from Lake Mendota, WI - 29JUN2012 deep hole epilimnion (SPAdes) | ecosystem: Environmental > Aquatic > Freshwater > Lake > Epilimnion/Euphotic zone ... | reverse complement strand
ATCGCTGTAACTTTTTGATGCTCCCTGGATCAAATGTTCAAATCTTTGACTACCCACGATCTGCGAACGTAAGTATTCTGCTTTAGTTTCTTGACTAAAGAGAATCGTTTTTTCCGCTAAAGGTGCGACCTTTTTGTAAGGGCGAATTAAGCGAAAAAGATAGGTAGCTTTATGAATAGCTTGAGTAGCTACAAACCTGAGAACTCTTTTGCTTGGCTTCTTTGACGTAGCATTAGCTAAATCAAGCAAAATTCCAGCAATTTGCTTTCCACCTTCTGTATTTGAAAGTGCTGCACACTTACCGCGTAGATTCTCACGTAAAACTGGATTATTTAATTTTTTCACCGTTGCAGTTATGTCAGTCAGACTGGCGTGATCGGCACGCAATGCATAGCCATTGTCATGACACCACTGTGCTCGCGCATCTTGATCATCAGTTCCACGTATGTTTGAAATGAAAACGGTGGGAATTTGTGCCGGCAGCAGTTCGTGAACACTGTTGTATCCAGTTGCTGCAATTGCACCATCAAAGGCCGCCAGTAAATTTGCAAGCGGGAAATAACGTTGGATTGTGATATCTAGACCAGCCGGGACAAGAGTGTTTCCTTGTGCGTCCTGAGGATTTTTTGTCAGTACAACTTGTAATCCTTGCCAATCAAGTAATCCAGTGAGCGCCGCGCGCATCTTTTCATTCATATCAGCATCACCAGTGCCAAGTTGAACTAATACGGCCGGACGATCGAGGTTGAGACCTAAAATTTTGCGTGCATCATTGCGCGAATGTGCGCGATCCTTGGAATAGAGAGATACAGGAGAAGTCAATATGGCATCTTTACGTTTTGAAGTTGGCCCGTTGTCATAAGGGCGCGCAATATCACCAGGTTCGATGATGGTATCAACCAAGCGAGATTGAAGCGGAAGTGCAAAGCGAAGAATGTTTTTCTGCCAGAGGCCTCTTCGGACCCAAACAATTGTGAGATTTGGGCGCTTTAGTTTGGTCGCAATAAATCCTGAGTAAGGGACAACTCCATCGAAAGAAATAACAGATGCACCAGTTTCATCAGCGATTGCAATTAAGCGATCTCTGAAATAGCGGTCCCAACGTTGTGCAGGCATCCAACGTCGACTTTTTCCAGGAATGTATTCGCAAGGTATTCCCATAACTGCTGGGACTTCTGCAATTCCTCCAGCTACAGAGACAATAATCGGATGCGCTGAACTCTTAAGCTCTTCTGCAACGGCAGTAGCTCGAGCCAAGTGACCCATACCTATTCCATTGCTAGTGGCAAGAATGATCGTTGGCTTACCCACGACGCAGTGCTTTTCTTAGAAATAAAGAAGTAACTTTTCGCACAAAGATGAAAAGTTGTTTTAAAGAGTTGATCTTCTTACCTTCACGCTTTAGGTAGCGAAGAAAACGCCTAAGCCGATTGTGTTTTCCTTGATTTACGGCGGCAAATTGATCATCACTCATCCATCGGATACCCCACTGTCGTTCAATCGAACTGTAAAGCGGAGCATTCACGGTTAAGGAACGTGCAAGGGCTGGGGCAAAGACAGCAAAGGCCCTTTGGTCTTTCTTAGTTACAACGCCCACCAAGCCATTTTCACTTGCTAGAAGATGATCAACAAGGTCTTTCAGGTCGAACTCACCACTAGCTTCGGCAAAGATGTAATAAGGAGTAGGGCCATGTACGAATTCCTGAATGATTTCTTCAATTGTCAACTCTGAATCAACATCTATTTCTTTAAACGAATAGTTTGGATCACCCTTTACCCAATTGCGAATCTCGCGGAGATCACTATGAGAATCAGCTAGCGTTGAATACCGACTATTTAACACTTTCCAAGATGCCAAAAGAGTGAAGTGTGCGTTAGTGCCAGGTAGCTTTAGAAGTTTGGTGCGAAGTTCTACTAATTGATCAAGAGTTGAATCACGAACATCTACATAGACTTGATAAGTTGGAACGGACCAGCCAAAACTGCTCTTTGCGCGCACACTATGCATCTGCGGAATGACTTGCGCAAGCATTGGATCATTATGACGATGTATCAAATCTTTATTTGATTCAATAGTGCTATAGCCCAGATGCCATGACTTGGCTTGACGATCCACAACAGTGCGCAAACCGTTGATAAATAATCGCCAACCTAATTCAGTATCTTCACCAGTGATTAAGTTTCGGTTATATCCACCGAGACTGCGCCATTGTTGATTACGAATAGAAAATGTTGCACCAACAAAAGCGCGGTAACCATCGAGCCCAGGTTTTTCTAAATCTTGTGTGCGAGAAATACGATCTTCCCAAAGATCTTTACCCCAACTCTCAACGTGTAACTGATCAAAAGCGCCGGCACCCAGTGAAGCCACAAGTGAATCTGGGGTGTAATTCCAACTTTTCACAAAACGCTTCCAACCTAGAACCGCGTAATCATCATTATCGTGATGCCATTTCATGTGATGCGCCAAGTGATCTGGTTCGAAAATCATGTCAGCATCGATAAACCAAAGTACATCCTCGCGCAGCTTGGCGACACAATCATTTGTTGCAGATGTTTTTCCCCACTTACCAGGTGCGTTTTTATATGAGATCAACTTGGTTTTCTTAGGCTTGATCTTGGGAAGCACTAGCGGTTTTGAACTAGCGTCATCAATTACATAGACAGAAATTAAGGCTGATGGATAATTTTGAGCCGAGAGAGAAGCTAAAACCAGATCAAGTTTTTCTTGGCCATCACGACAGGCAATCACGACTGCAACAGAGAGTTTGGGGCTAGACACAAGGGGAAGATCATGAGGGCGGCTGAAGCGATATGGCTCGTATCTCATCGCTTGCCCCCAAAGATTGGGTGATTCCAGATCCCAACCTTTTGTTCATTTGCACCTTGTAGATACTTAGAATAATTCGTAACGTAGGTGTGAAAAGTAAACGTTCGACGATAAATGTATCCGGCACCAAAAGTTCGCCAGATTTTTCCACCATTATTTGTAACGTTGGTCAACAAGTATCTATCAACGGCGGTGTTACCGTCTCCAAACCATCCGGCAGCTTTTGCTACATTCAACTTTGCAAGAATTGTTCCTCCACAAACCCAATCACTCCACAGTTCAACTGCCTGTGTTCCATGCGGTGCAAATCTACGAACCGTCAATTGCAATGGTTCCAGGTAGACATAGTTCATGGCCTTTCCCACGACATCCGCACCGGTATCAAGTGCAGCATCAACTAAATCACGCAGATGCTCGGGCCCGTAATAATCATCATCATCCATTTTTGCGATGAAATCACTTTGTGATTGGGATGCCAATGAAGTAAGGATCATTCCTAAAGTCTTATCACCTGTGAATTTTTCGACAATCACATTCACTCCACGACGCTTAAGAGAAGCAATTTGTTTCTTGTGCGATTGTGACAATTCAATAGTGTGTAATCCGAGAATCAAATCAAATGTTTTAAGAGTTTGCTCTAGTAGCTGGTCGAGCAAATTTGTCAGATCATCTGCTCGAAGCGTAGAAACAACAACACTAACTGATGGATATTTCTTTATCGCCGATCTGCGAGATTTGCGGAGAGCGGTCAAAGCCTCTATTTCCTGTGAAAAAGTCGTGAATCGATCCATAGCCTTTTGTGGATGCGATGACATGTGCCAAGACTACCAACAATCAAATAATGCAATGATAAGATCGGAAAATGTCCAGCAAGCGCTTAAGCGCTCAAAAGCCTGCTAAATCTGAGTTTATTGTGACCCTCAAAAAGGCACTTTTAAATTTCAGGGCTCTTCCACGGTATTTCTACAAACGCTATTTAAAAAAATCGCAACCAGTTGAATCAAAGGTTGTCTTTATTGTTTCATTTCCACGTTCTGGAACTCATGCAATGGGTAGTTTGCTTTCAAATGAGGAAGTTGGATTTAGATACTACGGGGAATTCTTCATATTCAATGCATGGAATAAAGCAATAGAACGAGTTAATCACTTTTATCCATTTTTCTCCTTACGGTACTCAATAAACTTACGCCAGCAACGCAAGTCTTGGGAATATTTAAAGTTTGAAAAAACTTCCTTAGATTCTCACCGCGTAGTTTCCGCGATTAAACATATCCCAGGTGTACATATCATCAAAGTTTTCCCTAAACATCTATCAGACCCACTTCTTCAGTCGATCATCGCAGAATTTAAACCGCATATTATTTTTCTACGTAGAAATCATCTTGATCGTTTTGTTTCTCATAAGAAGGCTAATGCATCTGGAAAGTGGCACACAGCAAATACCTCAGATGTAGTTATTGATTTAGATTTGAGAGAGTTCGAAACATTTATCTCTGATTACACAAAGTTCTACACTGATTACTATCACTTTGCAAAGTCACAGGGATGCCCAATTCTTGATGTTGATTTTGCCGATCTGAACAATCCTGAAAAGGTTCGCGAGATCCAAAAGTTTGCCCAGTTCGAAGATTTCAAGGACTGGAACAAATTGACCCTTGCTCCCGCTACGGTGAAACAAGATCGATCAAACAAGACGCAAGAAGATTTCTTGGAAAAGATAGGAAAGAGTTATCAGGATTATGAATTCAAGGCTGTGACGTTATGAGCAAGATCCCCGCAATCCTTAAAGAGCTAGAGAATGAATCGATAGAGATTCTTCGGGAAACCGCCGCTGGTTTTAAGAAGCCAGTGATGATGTATTCAATTGGCAAGGATTCCTCCGTCTTGCTGCACCTTGCACTCAAAGCTTTCTACCCATCTCCAATTCCGTTCCCTCTTTTACACATTGACACAACATGGAAGTTCAAGGAGATGATCTCCTTCCGGGACAAAATTGCTGCTGAAACTAAATCACAATTAATTGTTCATACCAATCAAGAAGGTGTGCGATCCGGAATTAACCCCTTTAATACGAACGCTTCTGAATACACACGTGTCATGAAGACTGTCGCTCTGCGTGAAGCACTTGATATGCATGGCTTTGATGCAGCTATCGGTGGGTCTCGCCGTGATGAAGAAAAGAGTCGCGCAAAGGAGCGCATTTTTAGTGTGCGCGACCCCGGACATCGCTGGAATCCACGTGAGCAGCGTCCAGAGTTGTGGCGTACCTACAACACTCGTCTTGCACCAGAACAAACAATGCGCGTTTTTCCAATCTCCGACTGGACTGAAGCCGATATCTGGCATTACATATTGCAGGAAAGAATTAATGTGAATCCTCTTTATTTTGCGAAAGAGCGACCAATGGTTCAGCGTGGTGACCAGTTGATTATGGTCGATGATGAGCGCTTCCAACTTCGAGATGGCGAAACTCCCTTTATGAAGATGGTTCGCTTTCGCACACTTGGTTGCTACCCGCTTACTGCTGCAGTTGAATCTACCTCAACAACAATGGAAGAAGTGGTTGAAGAAGTACTGCAAGTCAAACTTAGTGAGCGTGCGACTCGTTTGATTGATGGCGAGAATGAAGATTCGATGGAGAAGAAAAAGACAGAAGGTTACTTTTAATGTCTGGCGCAATTGTTCGTTTACTTACTTGTGGAAGTGTTGATGATGGAAAGAGCACACTGATCGGACGTCTGCTTGTTGAAACAGATAGCGTTCCACACGACACAATCGGTGCAGCCCGAAAAGTAAGGCGGACTGGTTCAACTATTGCAGCTGGTGAAATTGACTTTAGTTTGTTTACAGATGGGCTTGAGGCAGAACGTGAACAGGGAATCACAATCGATGTTGCTTATCGGTCGATGACTCTGCTGGATGGAAAGCGCTTAATTATTAGCGATGCTCCCGGGCACGAGCAGTACACCCGCAACATGGTGGTAGCGGCGTCACGAGCCGACATTGGTTTAGTTTTAATCGACGCAATCAAAGGTGTACGGACTCAAACTTTGCGCCACTTAACCATTTGTTCGCTTATGGGCGTTTCTCGGATCATCATTGCAATAAACAAGCTTGATGCGATGGATTACAAACAAGAGGTTTTTGATGCTATCTCTGCTGATATACAACGTGCAGTTGAACGGCTTGATGTTAAAGATGTCGAGATTATTCCTATAAGCGCTCTTGTCGGCGATAATGTTGTGTTTCCCAGCCAGAATATGCCTTGGTATAAAGGTCAAACTTTGCAAGATGCGATTCAAAGTTGGAAAAAACCTAAGGATCTTTCTGCCAACGGACTAATGCGAATTCAAATGATTGCTCGTGCGGACAACTTCCGTGGAGTTTCTGGAACCGTTCGTCGCGGTTCTTTCACACAAGGTGAAGAAGTCACAATCTTTCCAAGTAATCAGAAGGCGACAATAACTTCGATCGTAACTTTTGATGGTGAAATCAAAAAAGCAGAAACAGATATTGCCGTAACCCTAGTTCTTGCTCCAGAAGTTGATGCCACTCGGGGCGATGTAATCGCAGCCTCTAAAGATGACCTTGCAGCTGCAGATCGTTTTGGTGCACATCTTGTTTGGCTTCACGAAGAGCCTTTGATCCATAGTCGTTCATATTTGATGGTTAGCGGAGCTTCCACTACGCCAGCAATTATCACCAAGATTCGACACAAGATCGATGTGAATACCGGTGAGCATATTTCTTCAGATGCCTTAAAGATGAATGAAATTGGTGATGTTGAAATTGCTTCAGATATTCCTTTGGTGATGCGTCCTTACACCGATGATCGTGAATTTGGAAACTTTATTCTTGTAGATCGTTTATCCCTTAAAACTGTTGGTGCAGGAATGATTCGTCACTCCTTGCGTCGAGCTACAAACATAACTCACCAAGAGTACGAAGTTGATAAAGCCCAACGCAGCGCTCAGAAGAACCAAAAGCCTAGTGTTGTCTGGCTTACTGGGTTATCTGGATCCGGAAAGTCAACAATCGCAAATGCTCTTGAAAAGCGTTTATTTGCGCAAGGAGCTCATGCATATGTTTTGGATGGCGATAACTTACGACTTGGCCTCAATATGGATCTTGGCTTTACAACCGAAGATCGTGCAGAAAATGTTAGACGCGTATCTGAAGTAGCAAAGTTGATGGTAGATGCAGGCCTAATTGTTATTACAGCACTTGTCAGTCCCTTCGAAGTTGATCGCCAAAGAGCAAAAAGTAATTTTGAAGCGGGCGAGTTTCTAGAAATTTTCGTTGATACTCCTGTTGAAGTGTGCCGAGAACGTGATCCGAAGGGTCTGTACAAGAAATCTAGTGCGGGTGAAATACCAAACTTCACTGGAGTTGGGCAGGAATACGAGCGCCCAATGCACCCTGATTTAGTAGTTGATGGAACTGCGCCGATCGAAGAAACCGTAGAAAAAATCATCAGGATTCTTTTGTGAACTGGATAATCTTTGCATTTGTAGGAAGTATTGCTCAGCTCATAGATGGTGCACTTGGAATGGGCTTTGGCCTAACAAGTTCAACCCTGCTTGTCACTTTAGGTGCATCTGCTGCAGTGGCATCTGCTGCAGTGCATTTTGCTGAAATTGGAACAACCTTGGCCTCAGGAGCATCCCACTGGCACGCAGAGAATATTGATAAGAAATTTTTAGTGCGCCTAGCAATCCCTGGCGGCATAGGTGCATTTCTTGGTGCAACCTTCTTATCCTTCATTGATCTTTCTAGCTCAAAGATTTTTATCTCAACCCTTCTACTGTTTCTTGGTTTTCTTCTGCTTTATCGGAATGTATTCAAATCAGAGGGTGATGTGAATATGGTCGAGATAAAGAACCCTAAATTTATAAGTTATCTGGGTTTTACTGGCGGATTTATTGATGCATCCGGTGGTGGAGGTTGGGGTCCTATTGTTACTCCAACGCTAATTTCAACCACATCGATGCAACCTCGCAAGATCATTGGCACAGTTAGTGCCGCCGAGTTTGTAGTTGCAGTTGCAGCATCAGTGGGTTTCTTAGCTCAGATTGGGCGAATAGATATCGACTGGTCAATCGTCGGGGGGTTGGCACTCGGCGGGGTTATAGCTGCACCCATAGCCGCACGACTCGTTGGAAAACTTCCCGCAAAACAACTTGGTATCTTCGTGGCGATTGCAATCATTATACTTAATGCGGTGGCAATTCTTCGAGCCTAGTTTGGAGTCACAATAACAAAATGAATCTTCGCACTTGGATCAGAAAGACTCCAGCTGGTCGTTTGGCATGGCGCGTAGTTATTGGATTAATCGGCGGTGGAATTACAGTATTTGGTGCAGTGTTACTTGTTGCACCTGGACCCGGAGTCTTAGTTTTACTAGCAGGCTTAGGTATCCTTGCAACAGAGTTTGCTTGGGCTGGTCGCATAATGATGCGTACGAAGGAAATGGCAAGTAAAGCTGCTGAACGAACAGGTATGAAGCCATGGGTTAAATACTTTTTAATTTCAGGTGGTGCAGTCTTTTCAATCGTTGCAATCCTTATTTACTACTACAGTTAAAAACTAGAACGGATTTCCCACAAATCAGGGAAAGTTGGATTAAAGAGCGTGGTTGAAAGATAACCAACACCGCTTGATCCGCCAGTTCCCATCTTGTGTCCAATAGTTCTTTCAACCATTTTTACATGACGGTAGCGCCATTCCTGTAATCCCTCATCAATATCTACCAGACGTTCGCACACCATTGCAGACTCTGGATCTTTGCGGTGAACTTCAAGCAATACATCTTGCACACCTTTGTGTGCAGCGTATGGCGTGCTCTTGTCTCGATTAAGCACATCGGTCGGAATCTTGTGCCCACGCTTATCGATATACGCAAGAGCTGAATCCCACACAGAATTCTTTGAAGTTATCTCTTTGATCTGTTCCTGAATATCTGGCGGTAAATGTCCAGCCATCTTGCTGTCTCGACGACCTAACAGGGCTTCAACCATTCTAAATTGTGCTGACTGAAAACCACTAGAGGACGATAGATATGATCGGAATGAATTAAATTGCAGCGGCGTCATTGTTTCCAAGATATCGATCTGCGTAACGCAAACTTTCAAGATAGTTCGTATGCGACCTAAAATTGCTAGCGAATAATGTGAATCACCAGATTCCATGGCACGTTGGGCTTCTTGGAACTCATGAATTAATTGCTTGAACCACAATTCATAGGTCTGGTGAATAACAATGAATAACATCTCGTCATGTTCGGGACCTGTCGATAAAGGGCGTTGCAGCTTTAAGAGTTCATCAACAGCTAGATAAGAGGTGTATGTAAGTGCTGGATCAAATTTTTCGCTCATGTGACTCGTGAACCGCCTTCTTTAACCTCTTTATAGCGACCAGATGCCACCAGATCACGCATGCGTTCAAACCCGTCCCAAATTTCTACATAAGAAGTTGGAAGGGGAGAGATCGCCAAACGAATTGAATTAGGCGTGCGGTAATCAGGAATTACATTGCTCATTGTGCGCATTGCAACACAAATTTGAGCTGCATCTGGATGCACCAACGAAATATGTCCACCACGCTGCTTTGGGTCGCGGGATGTGTTGAGTTCGATACCAAGCGGTGCCAGCCATTCATCGTATAAATCAATCATCATCTGCGTACCAATGGCAGCCTTGTGCGCAATTGCATCAATTCCTGCTTCTTTGATCATTGCAAAAGCGGTTTGCACGCAACGAATTCCCATCAATGACGGGCTTGCGATTTGGAAGCCTCTAATTGTTTGAGAGCGTTCAAAGACTGGACCCATTTCAAACTGTGCCTCTTGAGCAAACCAGCCCTGAATAGGAACCTGTAACTCTTTTTGAACTCGCTTTGAAACATATAACCAAGCAGGTGAACCTGGGCCTGAGTTTCCATACTTGTATGTGCACCCAACGCAGAGATCAACACCATTTGCATCAAGATTCAGTTCGATTGCACCAACTGCGTGACTTGCATCCCAAACAACTAAACCACCAATTGCGCGAACTTGATCCGTAATTGATTTAAGGTCGGTACGAGCACCAGATCGGTATTGAATGACTTCTAGCGTCACCATTGCAACATCATCATTTAAATAGGGGGCAAGGACTTCGGTGGTAATTCGTTCATGCGTAGCAACTGCTGGGTCTTCGTTATCAATGATGACTAGATTCAAACCAAATTGTTTAGCAATTCCATCCAAGATGTAGCGATCTGTTGGAAAGTTTGCTGCATCAGTAATAATTGTTTTACGACCTGGGCGTGCATGTATTGCGGCAAGGCATAGTTGGTAGAAATTAACTGAAGTTGTGTCACAGACTAGAACTTGGCCAGCCGCAGCTCCCAGAGCAGCTTCGCCCAATAAATCACCCGTTGGTTGGGCCTCATCAACCCAGTGGCTCCAACCAGTTACAACTTCTGGACCCCATTCCTTGGTCATAAAGTCATTGATTGCTGTGATCGTTGCTTTTGGTAAACGACCCAGAGAATTTCCATCGAGATAACACATGGTGGGGTCGCCTACGACAAATTGGGATTTGAAATGAGCCAGCGGATCTTTTTTATCGAGCTCTTCAGCGTATTGGCGGTCAGTTACCTTCATGAGGGAAAGGTACGCTCTCCTACCGTGGCGCGCAATGTTGTAAACATAGAAGATGTCTCTAAAGCCTTTGATATCAAAGAGCTATTAGTAGGCGTCTCACTTGGCGTCTCTGAAGGCGATCGAATCGGAATTGTTGGCCGCAATGGCTCGGGCAAAAGTACTTTGATGAAAATTATGGCGGGAATTGAATCGCCAGATTCAGGACGCGTAACAAAATCAAATACCGCAAAGATCGGTTTGTTATCGCAGGTAGATCTTGCAAATCCTGAAAGCACAGTTGGTGAAGTTGTTTTAGGTGATGCAGCAAAACATGAATGGGCAAGTGATCCAAATATCCGTGAAGTGTTTACTGGATTGTTCGGAAGTTTTGATGACCACATTTTTGATCGCAAATTTGGTCAACTCTCTGGTGGAGAACGCAGACGAGTTGGTTTAGCAAAGCTACTAATTAACGAACTAGATCTTATTTTGCTGGATGAACCCACAAACCACTTAGATGTCGAAGGCGTTGCTTGGCTTGCAACCTATTTAAACAATCGTCGCGGCCTTGCGGTAGTTGTTGTTACGCACGATCGCTGGTTTTTAGATGCGGTTACAGATCGAACATGGGAAGTAGTAGAAGGTAAAGTTGAAGAGTATGACGGCGGATACAGCGCCTTTGTTTTGTCTAAAGCCGAACGTTCTCGCCAAGCATCAGTGATGGATCAAAGACGAAATATGTTGATCAAAAAAGAACTTGCTTGGCTGCGTCGTGGTGCACCTGCTCGTACTACTAAACCAAAGTTTCGAGTCGATGCCGCAAATGTTTTGATCGCAGATGAACCAGCACCGCGCGATCAAGGTGAATTGCTTAAATTTGCACTGAACCGTCTTGGTAAAACAGTGTATGAAGCACATCATGTACAGGTAAAACTCGGCGATAAGGAACTTATCGATGATCTGTACTGGAATGTTGGCCCAGGGGATCGAATCGGCATTGTTGGTGTAAATGGCGCGGGAAAAACAACGTTGATGAAAACTTTAACTGGCGAGATTGCACCCACAGCCGGAAAGCTCGTAACTGGTGTAACGGTTAAAGCAGCGTTTTTAACCCAGCATCTAGATGAACTTGATCCAACTTGGCGGGTACTTGAAGCAGTTGAAAAGGTGGCTAATCGAGTTGAAATCGGTGGTGGACGTGAACTTTCGGCTTCTCAGTTGTGTGAGCGCTTAGGTTTTGATCGCGAATCTCAATGGACTCCAGTAGGAGATTTATCCGGTGGAGAGAAACGACGCTTGCAATTAACTCGATTGTTGATGGATAGTCCAAATGTTTTATTGCTTGATGAGCCAACAAATGACTTTGATATTGAAACTCTTACCGAACTAGAAGATCTTCTAGATAGCTACGGCGGAACTTTGATCGTTATCTCACACGATAGATATTTCTTAGAACGAGTTTGCGATCGCTTTGTTGGTTTGTTGGGTGACAAGAAAGTTCGTGATCTACCTAGAGGTGTAGATGAATATCTAGAACAACGTGCAGAAGCATTGTCGTCGGCAACAACGACCATCAAGGAAAAGAAGAGTTCAAATGCTGCAGAACAACGACAGTTAAAGAAAGATTTAGTTCGACTTGAACGCCAGATGGAAAAATGTAGTTCTGCGATTGCAGCATTAACTGCGGAACAGGAAGGTGCTGCCTTTGATGCTGATCGTTTGGTAGCAATTGCTTCAGAGCTTGCCGCTTTGGGTACGGAAGCTGCCAAATTAGAAGAAGAATGGCTCCACGTCACCCTTTCACTGGAAGCCTAAGTTAGGATTTTCTATGCGCTTAGATTTACTGGCCGCTCTTTCTGGGGCAATGATTGCTCTGCAAGCACGCGCAAATGGTGAACTTTCGCACCGCCTGGATAATGGCTTACAGGCTGCACTTGTTTCTTTTGGTTCAGGCTTATTGATCATCTTTGTCATCACGCTTTTTAATTCGAAGATCAAAGAAGGAATCAAAAACCTTCGCCAGTCCGTAGCCAATAAAGAAATCGCACGTTGGAAGTTATTTGCTGGGGCTCTCGGTGGCAGTTTTGTTGCAATTCAAACCCAGATCGTTCCGCTAATTGGTGTCGCTATTTATTCAGTTGCATCGATCGCAGGACAAACTGCCATGTCACTGATTGTTGATCGCATTGGTTTAACTGGTGGCGGCAAAAAACTGATTTCCCCACGACGCGTGTTAGCGGCCTTTTTGACCGTGCTAGCTGTTCTTGTTTCGGTGTGGGATCGCATCGATGCCAATGATTTATCAATGCTTGCAGTGACCGCTGGTGGTATTGCCGGGGCTGTTGTAGGTGTGCAACGCGCACTAAACGGCCAAATCAACGAACATTCACAACAGAGTTTTACTACCTCACTTTTAAACTTTATGACTGGTACCGCATTCCTATTGATTTTGATAATCATTGGGATGATTCTGGGTAGGAATCAACTTTCTCCATTACCAAGCGGTCCTTGGTGGATATATACCGGTGGCGTAATTGGCGTTATCTACATTGCCTTTACTTCAACAATTGTTCAACATCTAGGTGTACTAACTTTTACTTTGTTTAGCGTAGGCGGACAACTTGTTGGCTCACTGATTATTGATCTTGTCTCACCGACAGATGGCGTAAGCGTCAGCGCTTACTTAGTTACAGGAATCGTTATGACTTACGCCGGCGTTGTGGCCGGTGGCGTAAGTAATCAACGAGTGCGTAAGTAATCGAGGCAACAATGGTGAATGCGGCAATCGAATAAGTCCAGGTTTCTACCCACGGCAAAGTCGCTGTGTAATAGCCAGCTAAGGTAATTCCAACTCCCCACACCAAAGCACCAAGTAGATTTGCAGATGAGAAACTGTAGTAATTCATCTTAGAAGCACCAGCGATCGTAGGAACAAAAGTTCGCACCCATGGAATAAATCGTGCGGCGAAAACTGACCACCAACCATTTCTCTTATAAAAAACTTCAGAACGAGCAACTACTTTTTGAATCCTTGGATCCTTGTACTTATCCAGCAAAGGTCGCCCGATCTTTCGGCCAAGTGCGAAGCCAACCTGATTGCCACTGGCAGCGGCCATGAAAATCACCAATGCAACGTTGAAAATACTTACATCTTTACCGGTTGAAGCAACTAAACCAGCGCTGAAAGGAATCGAGCTTCCGGGTAGGAAAAATGCCGGCAAAAAAGCGGTTTGAGCAAAAATGATTCCGCCGGCTAGAAGGTAAACAAAAATAGGTGCGATGCTGGCGAACTGCTGTTCAAATGTTGCGGCGAGCTCGATCACACTGACTTCTTAACCGCCGCTGCCACAGCCTTAACAACATTGGGATCAAAGACACTTGGCACAATAAATGATGTGTTGAGCTGTTCAGGTGAAACACATTCTGAAATCGCTGCAGCAGCTGCAAGAAGCATCTGATCTGAAATCTTATGCGCGTTTGCATCTAGCAACCCACGGAAGATTCCTGGGAAGGCTAAAACGTTGTTAATTTGATTTGGTTGATCGCTGCGTCCAGTTGCGACAACAGTTGCATACTTTCTTGCAATCACGGGATCAATCTCAGGATCTGGGTTTGCAAGTGCGAAAACAATTGAACCCTTAGCCATCGATGCAACATCAGCTTCAGTTAATACATTAGGAGCGCTTACACCAATGAATATATCTGCACCGATCATGGCTTCAGAGATCTTGCCTGTAAAATTAGTTGGATTACTGTTGTTGATAAACCATTGCTGCATGGAATCATCAGATTTCATATCGTTGTGAATTACACCGTGATGATTAAAGCCGATGATGTTGCTTGCGCCATCTAAAGTTAACAAACGCGCAATTGCATTGCCTGCTGCGCCAACACCACTTAGAACAATCTTTGCGGATTTCAAATCTTTTTTAACCAATTTAAGGGCATTACGAAGCGCAGCTAGAACCACAATCGCAGTACCGTGTTGGTCGTCGTGGAAAACCGGGATATCTAACAGCTCGCGCAGACGCGCTTCAACTTCAAAACAACGGGGAGCAGAAATATCTTCAAGATTGATGCCGCCATAGACAGGTGCAATCAACTGGACCGTGCGAACGATTTCATCAACATCTTGGGTATCCAAACAAACAGGCCATGCATCAACATCGGCAAAGCGCTTAAATAAGGCGGCCTTACCTTCCATCACAGGTAGTGCCGCTGCTGGGCCAATATTTCCAAGGCCTAAAACGGCTGATCCATCGGTTACGACGGCCACGGTATTGCGCTTAATAGTAAGGCGACGGGCATCTGATGGGTCAGCAACGATCGCTTGGCAAATACGAGCAACACCTGGTGTGTAGGCACGGGATAAATCATCACGGGTTTTTAGTGGAACCTTTGATGCGATTTCGATTTTTCCACCAAGGTGAAGCAAGAATGTTCGATCACTTACCTTGCGAACAGTTAAATCAGAATTTAGAGAGATAGCTGCAGTAATTTGCTCTGCATGTTCAGCGTCAATAGTGTCGCATGTTATATCGATGACAACTTTTTCAAGAAGAGATTCAACAACGTCAAGTGCAGTAATTGTTGCACCAGCTCCAGTAATAACTGTTGTTGCTAGCGCTACCGGGTTTGCATCAGGTGAGCCTTCGACACGGATCGTAATTCCGTATCCAGGTGATGTAGATGCCATTTACACAACACCGTAAAGACGATCGCCAGCATCGCCTAAACCAGGAACGATGTATCCGTGCTCATTTAATTTTTCATCCAGTGCGCCAGTCACAATAGTGATTGGTACCTTGCTGTTTGCAAACTCTTTTTCAACTGCCGCAATTCCTTCAGGGGCCGACAAGATACAAACCGCTGTGATGTCTGTTGCGCCAAGATCGATTAAATAATGAAACGCCATGATTAAAGTTCCACCGGTTGCAAGCATTGGATCCAATACGAAAACCTGGCGACCTGAAAGATCATCAGGTAGACGATTTGCATATGTGCTTGCTTCTAAAGTTTTTTCATCTCGAACCATTCCGAGGAAACCAACTTCTGCGGTTGGAACCAACTTGCTCATTCCTTCAAGCATTCCCAAACCTGCCCGAAGAATTGGCACCACAACCGGACGCGGCTCAGCTAATTTCTGGCCTTTTGTCTTTGTGACAGGAGTTGTAATCTCAACTTCATGTGTTCGAACATCGCGGGTAGCTTCGTATGCCAGAAGCGTTACGAGCTCTTCGACTAGACGTCGGAAGGTTGGTGAATCGGTGCGTTCGTCGC
>Ga0208089_1000204_pt1 | contig 15787 bp, 15 predicted proteins | sample LakMenEpi29Jun12_FD_150744 | JGI IMG/M metagenome (GOLD analysis project Ga0208089, IMG submission 150744) | Freshwater microbial communities from Lake Mendota, WI - 29JUN2012 deep hole epilimnion (SPAdes) | ecosystem: Environmental > Aquatic > Freshwater > Lake > Epilimnion/Euphotic zone ... | reverse complement strand
TATAAACCCCGCTCTTGCTACAGCGTATCCCATGTGGAACTTGGGACGCAAAGAGCAGGGTTTTTTATCGGAATATTTAAGTATCCCCCATATAAACCTGGGTGGACTTGATTTATTGATAGGGACACTCCCACATTATACAAAAAGTCCCGCACCGAGTCAAGTGCGGGACTTCTGTTTGAATAGAGGGGATTATGTATGAGCTTAGACCAGGTATGCAGGTTATTATAGCACCAAAATAGAATCCTGCAAGTTATGTACTTAGTCCAAGTTAGAAAGCCATGGGGTCCGTACTATGAAATAGCATGGACCGACGACCTGTCCCAAGCCCATCAAATTGGTCAAAGAGAAGTGTTAAGATTTGCTGTGGATAGCGATTTAAGCCACAGCCAAATTGGTTACCTAATAGTTTACCTAGCACCTGGTGGCGCAGTGCGGTACATACCCGCTTTGAACAAGCCATGGGAGTGGTGCGATCGCATTTTAAAAAACGGGAGACCAGATGACGAAGATGAACCTGACAGAATATGCAGCGAGCCGGGGCGTAACCAGGCAAGCCATCATGAAGGCACTCGAGAGCGGGCGGGTAAAGTCCCCCAAGAAGTTGCCTGGTGGAGTTTGGGAGATTGACCCAGACGAATTAGACCGTGAATGGTCAGCCAACACCATGTTGGATGGACGCAACCGCACCCCACTAATGAATGCGGAAGACGTGCTTGACTTCAACAAAGCCCGGGCCATGAAAGAGACCTATTTGGCGTTAAGTGCCAAACTTAAGTACGAAACCGAGCTGGGTTCCCTGACCCCAATCGACGAGGTGGAACGCCAAGCGATCGCACAAGCCAAGTTACTCAAAGAGGCATTTTTGAACTTGCCAGCCCGGGTAAGCAGTGTGCTAGCTGCGGAGACCAATGCTGGGGTTGTTAACGACATATTGTCCGCTGAGATACGAGCCATTTTAGAGAGTTTAACAACATGACTTTTAGTTCAGCTTGGGCGGGCGCGCTTAAGCCTGACCCGGACTTGTTGATTTCTGACTGGGCTGACCAGTACCGGTTTCTTTCTAGCAAGTCATCGTCCGAACCAGGGCGGTGGCGAACTGACCGGACACCGTACTTGCGGGAGATTATGAATTGCCTTAGCCCCAAAGACCCAGTACAAAAAGTGGTCTTTATGGCGGGCGCGCAGGTGGGGAAGACCGAGTGCGGTAACAACTGGTTGGCTGCCATAATTACGCTGTTCCCTGGTCCCACTTTGGCAGTGCAGCCCACGGTTGATATTGCCATGAAGTTTAGTAAGCAGCGTATTGCGCCACTGATAGATGAAAGCCCGGCGGTTAAAGCTAAAATCAAGCCCAGCCGTAGTCGGGACTCTGGCAATACGTTGTTAACTAAAGAGTTCCCGGGTGGCGTGTTGATGATGGGTGGGGCCAACTCCGCTGCTGCTTTGCGGTCTATGCCGATTAAGAACTTGTTTGCGGACGAAGTGGATGCCTGGCCGGAAGACGTTGAGGGCGAGGGTGACCCACTTCAACTAGCTGAACGACGGACCACCACATTCCCACGGCGTAAAATTTTCATCTGCTCCACCCCAACCGTCAAAGACGCGTCCCGTATAGAACGGGAGTACCTGCGGTCAGACCAGCGGCGATACTTTGTGCCATGTCCAGATTGCAACCATTACCAAACGCTAAAGTGGCCTAATCTCAATTGGCAAAATGACGAGATTGGCTATATATGCGAAAACTGCGGGGTTAAGATTCCAGAATGGCATAAGACCTGGATGTTGCAAAATGGGCGGTGGCAGCCAACGTCAACCAATGGGGATGGTGGGGTGGCGGGCTTCCATATTAACTCGTTGTACAGCCCACTTGGGTGGAAAAGTTGGTCTCAGATAGTCCATGAGTTCCTAGCATCCAAGTCCGACTCTGCCCTGCTTAAAGTGTGGGTCAACACCGTACTTGGGGAGACATTTGAAGACCAGTATGTGTCTAATCTAAAGTCGGACTTACTTCAAGAACGGGCGGAATTCTACAACCCAGAATTTGTCCCAGCTGGTGGTCTGGTCGTTACATGCGGGGTTGACGTTCAAGATAACCGGCTGGCCGTACTGGTCTGTGCTTGGGGGGTTGGTGAGGAATGCTGGATTCTAGACTACCAGGAAGTATATGGGGACCCAAGTGACCCCCACATCTGGGGACAACTTGACAAGATAGTGTTGGCTGACCGTAAGTGGGCTTCTGGTTACAGCCGGAGACCAGAGGCGATCGCGATTGACTCTGGGGGACATTTTACCCATGAAGCCTACCAGTATGCGCGGGAACGACGCAAGTTTAACGTTCTGGCCGTAAAGGGGCAGTCTTCACGGAATAAGCCCATAATCGGCAAACCGACCAAAGTAGATGTGAACTACCGTGGTCAGACTATGAAGGGCGGTGGACGAGTCTTCTTGGTTGGCACAGACACTGCCAAGACCACTTTGTACGGACGGCTGGGACGGGTGGAGGGTGCGGGCGTTATCCACTTCCACCAAGGATTGACAACGGAATTTTACGAGCAACTTACTTCAGAGAAAAAACAAGTGCGCTACAGCAAAGGGTTCGCTATTTCTGAATGGGTTAAAATTTCTAGTAAACGAAATGAAGCGTTAGATTGTTTCGTATATGCTTATGCGGCATTGAACGAGTTGTACCAAAAGTATGACAAGCGGACTATGTGGGAGCAGTTTGCCAAAAAGCAGCAGCAGATAGAACCGGTGGAGTCCGTACAAGCGCCAGTGGCTGCACCGCCAGTTCCACCAACCAAACCGCCAAAGCGTAGACCACCTAATCCAAAGTCGTTTATAACTAACTGGTGATTTATGGCAGTACCATCAAAAATTGTAATTGGGGATTATCTCCAATGGACTGATAACCCGGTTGTCCAGAACGGGCAAACGCTAACTTCGGGCGCATACACGTTGACTTATGCGGTACGGGGTGCCACCGTACTTAATCTTACGGGAACTCCACTTGGTTCGGGTTGGTCCACCACTATCACGGTTCAACAGTCCAGTGCGTTGACCGCTGGGCAATACTACTGGCAGTCTTACTTAACCAGTGGGCAAGTACGGTTTACCGTGGACCAGGGGCAAACTGTGGTAGTGGCAAACTACTCCGGTGCTACTGCTGGGTTTGATGGACGTACCCAACTCGAGAAAGACATAGACGCGGTTGACGCTGCCATCCGGGCAATGGTCAGTGGCGGTGCGGTTCAGGAGTACAGTATTGGTACTCGGTCTCTCAAGAAGATGACTATTGCAGACTTGACCACTTTGCGGAGTCAGTTAAAGTACCGGCTCATAGTGGAGAATGGTAGTAAGTTTAGTGGAGATCCGAAAAGTTTACGGATAAAATTCAATGGGAATTAGAAGTGCTTTAGCGGCGTTGTTTCGGTCTGAACCACCCCGACGGCGGCGTAGTTACACCGGGGCAAACTTAAACCGGCTGACTGCTGACTGGGTGGCAACCGGGACAAATGCGGACTCTGAAATTAAAGGCAGTTTACGCCCACTCCGAAACAGAACCCGTCAACTGGTACGGGACAACGACTATGCCCGTAACGCCATCCGGTCTATCGTGAACAACGTGGTTGGCACTGGGGTCAGCTTCCAAAGCCAAGTCAAGTTGCAGCGGGGTGGACGCATTGACCCACGGCTAACAGAGCAGATTGAACTAGCTTGGCATAACTGGTGTAAGTCCCCAGACGCTAGCGGACAACTGTCATTCCAAGACTTAGAACGGCTGGCAATTCGGTCTGTGGCTGAATCTGGCGAAGTTCTAATACGATTGCTTAACCGCAACTTTGATGGGGGCATATTGCCATTTTCCGTGCAGATACTTGAGTCAGATTTACTGCTGGATGATTACAACGCGATCGCACCAAACGGCAATCAAATCCGGATGGGTGTCGAAAAAGACAATTGGGGTCGTCCAGTGGCGTACTACTTTATGGATGGACTGCGCCACCCGGGTGACTACATGTTTACTGCTGGGCGCGCTACCAGCAGTAAATATCTGCGCATACCCGCTGAAGACATGATTCATTTGTACGTTATTGAGAGACCGGGACAATCTCGGGGTGTGCCGTGGTTGGCAAGTTCGATTGAGCGATTGCACCATATGGCTGGATTTGAACAGTCAGAAGTGGTGGCGGCTAGGGCAAGTGCCAGCATTATGGGCTTTGTGTCTTCCCCGGATGGCGAGCTGTACGGTGACGAACACACAGACGACGAACGGTTAACCGTGTTTGAACCGGGCATATTTAAGTACTTAGCCCCGGGTGAACAAATTCAAGTCCCCCAACTTGAACGGTCTGGTGATTTTGAGGCGTTTATGCGGTCTATGATTCGGGGTGTGGCTGCTGGTATTGGCTGCTCCTACGAGGCGGTCAGCGGGGATTACAGTCAAAGCAACTATTCAAGTTCCCGGTTGTCTTTGCTAGCAGAACGGGACTCTTGGCGGGTATTGCAAAACTGGCTAATCCGCAACTTTCATGAGCGACTGTTCAACCGTTGGTTAGACGCTGCGACTTTGTCTGGGATTTTGAACTTACCCAGTTACGAAACCAACAAAGTGCGCTACCAAGCAGCCAAGTGGATACCGCGCTCATGGGCTTGGGTGGACCCCCAGAAAGAGATTGTAGCCGCCAAAGAAGCGGAACGGGCTGGGTATATTACCAAGTCTCAAATTATTGCGGAGAATGGTGGTGACTTAAACGACTTATTTCTGCAACGCCAGTCCGAGATTGAAATGGCTAATGACCTTGGGCTAGCATTTGACACAGACGTACTACTAGTTAGCAACCGCGCTCCCGCAGCGTATAATGTAACAGACGCGAATACCGGAGGTAGTAGCAATGGCAACCCAGCTGACGGAACTCCGCCAGATAGCCCCACTGTGGACGGGGGAACTGCCACAAACGACGGATGACAATAGTTTTGAGTTTAGCTTTAGTTCCCCAAACCCGTATGAACGCTTTTACGGGGTTGAAATTTTAGACCACAAGCCAGAGTCTGTCCGGTTAGACAGACTTAACGACGGCGCGCCAATTCTGTTCAACCATGACCCCAACCAACTGGTCGGCGTGGCAGAACGTGCTTGGATAGAAAACGGGAAAGGCTATGTTTACGGGCGTTATTCAAGTAGCCAATTTGCACAGCAGGTCCGCAAAGATGTTGCTGACGGCATTATACGGAATGTTTCCGTGGGTTATAAAGTGTATAATCAAGTAGACCAGCGGGACGGGAGTTATCTCGTCACTGACTGGGAACCGTTTGAGGTAAGTTTTGTGGCTATTCCAGCCGACCCAACTGTCGGTGTACAACGTACTTTGGAGATTGTAGAAAATATGCCTGAATCTAATATTGATTTAGACTCTCTAAGAGAGCAAGCCCGCAATGAAGAACGAGACCGCGTTAAAGCGATTCGAGAAATAGGTAGAACTACTAACCAACCCGAGTTAGCCGTCAAGTTAGAGGAATCTGGTTGCTCACTTGAAGATGCTAAAACCCAATTTTTGAAAGCGATTCAAGCCAATCAACCGGCACCCGTTGGCAACGTGGATTTGTCCCCAAAAGAGCAACGTAGTTACTCTGTGATTCGGGCTATCAACGCGGTTCTTAAGAACGACTGGTCAGAAGCTGGATTGGAGAGAGAAGTCAATTTGGAACTGTCTCGTCAAGCCGGGCGGCAGACCCAAGGGTTCTTTATTCCGGGTAATCTGCAAACACGTGCCACTTACGCAGTGGGTGCTAACGACACCGGTGGGCGGTTGGTAGCTACCGACTTGCTAGCCAGCAGTTTTATTGATGTTTTGCGCAACGCTGCTGTGGTTATGTCGTTGGGTCCCACTATGATAGCTGGACTGGTTGGCAATGTGTCAATCCCTCGCCAAGCCACCGCTACAGCGACTTACTGGGTTACTGAGAACACAGCATTGACCCAAGCTGAAGCTACTTTTGATAACGTGACGTTGTCACCAAAACAAATCGGTACTCGGTCTCAATACAGTAGACTTATGCTTCAACAAGCTACTCCCGATATCGAGTCGGTAGTACGTAACGATTTAATTCAACAATTAGCTCTGGGAATTGACTTGGCTGCTATTAGCGGCACTGGACTCTCTGGGCAACCAACCGGGATTCTAAACGCTGCCGGAGTTGGTAACTTTGAACTTGGCGCAAACGCAAACACCGGAGCTGCGTTAGCTAACGCAAGTGGAACCGCAAAAAGCGGATTGGATCCACTAATTGAAATTGAATCATTGGTAAATGTAGCAAACGCCTTAAACGGAAGTTTGTACTACTTAACCAACTCAAAAGTTATCCTGGCACTTAAAAAACTCAAATCTAGTGCTAGTTTCGAGTACTTGTGGACCGGGGACAAAGATAGCACTTTAGCGGGTACTCCAATACTAGCTAACGGCTATCCAGTAGCCCGAAGCAACCAAGTACCATCCAATTTAGTCAAAGGCACTTCTGCTGCAATCCACAGCGCACTTATCTTTGGTAATTTTGCCGACTTGATAATTGGTATGTGGGGCGCACTGGAAATCGTTCCCAATCCATACGGTTCAGGCTATAACTCTGGGGCAGTCGATATACGTGCTATGCAGACAATAGACATTGCGCTAAGACACGCTGTCAGTTTCGCAGTCATCAAGGATATCGTGGCATGATTCCAGAGACGCTGGACACTTTTTTGGAAGACTTTGGGGTGCCAGTGGTTTGGGGTCAAGTTACCGGCAGTGGCATTCTTGACTCCCCAACCGAACTAGTGGCAGGCGATAGGTCTCTAAGTGTGGAGTTTGCTCTAACCGTTAAAACCAGTTTGTTTGGAAACACCAAATACGGGGATATTTTAACGGTTGATGGTAGCACTTATACGGTTAGAGAAACACTACGCATAGATGATGGGCAGCTATCTATGGTAATTCTGTCAAAAACATGACAAAGCGAGAACAAATTTTAGCCCGTATCGTTAGCAATCTAGCCAACACGGTTGGGGTTGGAAACAGAATTTACCGCAGCCGTATTGAGCCACTAGCTAGATCTGAGACACCAGCCATTGTGGTGGAATTTGTGGATGACACAGCTGAAATGTCAGGGTCACTACCCTATCTCAACTGGCGGTTAACCGTTCAAATTATGGTTATTGCCCGTGGCTTAGTCCCAGACCAATTGGCAGACCCCACAGTCAAAAGTCTGCACGCCAAGTTGATGGCAGATATCACCCTCAACAATTTGGCGTTTGATATTCTGCCGGTGTCGCAAACTTTCCAAATTGTGGAATCAGATCAGCCCACTGGTATAGTATCTTGCTTATACGCAGTTAGATATAGAACTAGCTTAACAACACTGGAGTAACCATGACACTTCTAACCCGGCGGCGATTGGTCTTAGTCAAAGAGGAATCGGTCTATGGCACCGACCCTACCCCAATTCCACAACTTAACGCGTTACTGGTACGGTCCATTGAAGTGACCCCGCTAAACGCGACTATGGTTCAACGGGAAAATATACAGCCATATTTGGGTAACTACGAAAGTTTGGTAGCGCTTAAGAATGTCGAGTTGACTTTGGAAGTTGAGTTAGCCGGCTCTGGCAATACAGCAGTAGCCCCAGCATTTGCACCACTGCTCAAAGCGTGCGGACTCTCTGAGGACTACTACGCGGCGGGTGGCGCTGTACTGTCAGACGTGGCAGATGTGGACGCTATTACCAACACATGGGACGTCCCATACAATCCCGGAAACTACCCGGCGCGATTTGAGTACACCCCCAGAAGCGAGAACTTTTCATCTGCCACGGTTTACATCAACGTTGACGGCATCAGACACCAAGTGACTGGTTGCCGTGGCACTGTTGACTTAAACTTTGAGTCTGGGGCTATTCCCACATTAAGTTTTCAGCTAATCGGCAGCTACCAAGCGCCACAAGACTCAGCTTTACAAGAACCGGTCTACTATCAGCCAACGCCATTCCCAGCTAACTCGGTTAGCTCAGCATTCTCGCTGTACAGCTTTGGTGCTAAGTTGCGTAGTTTCACATTCAATCTCGGTTCTGAAGCAGTTTGGCGGGAATTAATCGGCGAGGCATACACCATGTTGGTCAACCGAAACTCATCCGCTTCTGCGGTAATTGAAGCTGAGCGCTTAAACACCAAAGACTTCTTTGCCGCAACGTTGGCTAACAGCTACGGCAACTTGGTTCTAACTCACGGTAACACAGCTGGAAACACGGTTATACTACGGAGCGATCGCGTGGATTTAACTGCTGGACCAACTTACTCTGACGATGGTGGCGTAACTATGTTAAACTTGCCATTGAGTTTCATCCCCAGTGTGGCTGGCAACGATGAACTCAAGTTGATATTTCAATAGGTTTCAATAGGTATTTATGCCATTCACGATTAAACAATCTGCAAGTTTTTGGTGGCCGGTTCGGGTGACTTACCCAACCGACCACGGGAAGTATAAAACCGAGACTTTTGATGGCGAATTTAAGCGGCTCTCTCAACCCGAGGTACAGGCTTTAGCCCAACGGGTGGAATCTGGTGAGACCACTGCGGACGAGCTAGTTCGGGAACTGCTAACCAACTGGACTGGGATTACAGACGGCGAGAACGAAGTAGAGTTTAGCCAATATGCGCTCGACCAGCTGCTGGCTATTCCGTTGGTGGCTAACGCGGTTCTTACCGCATTTTTGGACAGTTACACCGGCGGGCAGAATAAGAGAAAAAACTAACCGAGGCGGTGCGCTACTGGGCTAAAAACCGAGTTGATGACACCGCAGCAGTGGACGATATGGCGGTTTTAGCACCCACTCTAAAACTGCCAGAACCTGAGCCAGAAGCAGACTTTGAAGTTTGGGAAGAAAATTGGTTGATTTTAAACTTGTTTTTTCAGCTTCAAACCCAGTGGCGTGTTGGTATGGGCGGGGCAACTGGATTAGATTACGCAGCTATCCCGGTTCTGTTTGACCTGTACGGCGTGGAAGACCGGGTTGATGTGTTTGAGGGCATTCAAGTCTGTGAAGTTGAATTATTGCTAATCTGGCAGGAGAAAAACAAAAGTGGATCTAAAAACAACAATCCGGGTAGAATCTGAAGCCAAGTTGGACGCGATTCGCGAAGCGGCACAAGAACTTCAGAATGCAGCAGACATGGCAGTAGCCACCTCAAAAGCCCAGCAACTTTTGGGCAAAGAGGTGGTTAACACCAATAAAGCCATACAAGCGCACATCAAGGAACTCCAAAGTACTGCGGATAATTTGGACCGGGCATCGGATGAGTACAAGGACTTGCAGCGGGAGATAGAGCGGTACTCTAGTGAACTCAAATCTGCAAGTAGCGCCCAAGATAAAGCAGCTGATAGCTTGCAGGATTTAACCAACGAGACCAAAGAACTACCCGGAAATCTGGATAAGATTAGCGGCGGTTTAGAGTCCATGAAAGGGTTCTTGGACGACATCATAATCGGTGTCGGAATCGCTGCGTTTACCACTCTTACGGATTCAGCCCGAGAACTAGCCGGGCAGATTACAGGCACAGCCAGATCTACTGGGATTGCTGTTGATAGTTTGTCCCGGTTAGCCACTTTTGCCAAGTCCAGTGGCGTTGAGTTTGAAACATTGCAGGATATGCTAGTTACGCTATCTGAAAAACTAGGTGAGGTGGCAAACGGCGAAGGGGAAGACTTGGTGCAAGCATTGGCTTCTATCGGGATTAAAGCCACTGACAGTTCAGGCAAACTTCGAGACACTATAGATATCCTGTTGGACGTGTCAAGGGCTTTTGATGTTTATGCAGACGGTCCCAAGAAAACCGCTTTAGCAATACAGTTGCTTGACGATGAGGGTGCAAATCTCATTGGAGTACTGTCACAACTACACGAAGGGTTTGGCGACTTGTCTGGCGCACTTAGTGCAGATTTTATCAAGATACTACAAGACTCGGAAGACGCATCTAATCTGCTACAACTGCAACTGTCCCAACTGGGTGCAAGCATTGGAGAGAAGTTAGTCCCAATATTGACAATGCTAACCACTGGGTTAAGCACGGTTCTAGATGCGTTTTTGAAGCTACCCAAGCCAGTACAGGACGCGGTTATATACGCGGCTTCATTGGCACTTGGTCTTGGCGCACTTAGTCTGGCGTTTACGGCAGTTAGTGCCGTGGGACCATTAGTCGTAACCGCTGTAAAAGGGATGATAGGTGTATTCTCGGGAGTACTGTCAAGCATTTTATCGTTGGGCAATCCAGTTGCTTTGTTTACCAATGGTCTGAAACTGTTAACCACGGCTGCGGGTGTATTAGTCAACGGGCTGAAAGCATTTGTTATTGGGTTGGGTGCGCTGATCAACCCAATTAACTTAGTAATAGCAGGTATAGTGGGCATAAGCACTATTTTGTACGCAAGCAACAAAGACTTCCGTAATTGGTTCAACAACGTAGCAGGCATTTTAGGGGATAGATTGTACACATTTTTGGTGGGGGCATCAGTCATGTTTGGGCGGTTTGCCAAAGAGGTGGGTAACGCTCTTGGACGCGTAGGGCAAAGTTTGGCTAACTTCTTTTCAACCAAAGTTCTACCAGTTCTTGGCGGCGTTGTAAGTGGTTTGGTTAAAATGTTTGAGGAATTTTTTAAATGGGTTTTCCGTGGGTTTAGTGCCGTAGGCGAAAAGGTTATAGAATTGTATCAGGCATTGCCTGAGCAGATTCGAGGACTGTTGGGACAAGTTGGTCGGTTTACCGTTGATGTGTTTGAAAACTTGCCAGTGTTTAGACGCACTCAACAGTTAATAAACTCTATTAACGGATTTATCGGCGAGGCTATGCGGATTGGGGGGGATGTGCGGAGACAGTCGGGAATGGATGAAGATAGACGGAGGAGCGAGATACCCAAACCTACACGTCTTCAACAAATTACAATTCCAGAACAGGAAGCAACGTTACCAAGTTCCAGCACTGCTGGACCATCCACAACTACGAAGCCCAGCCCGCAAGCCGACGCAGCCAAAAAGGCTCAAGAAATAACCAAAATTCGTGACCAAATACTGCAACTACAAGACACTATACTGAACAAAACCAAAGAGTCTTACCAGGCTATCCAAACCGAGATAATCCAGTTACAAAATACAATTAAAGAAACCATTGCGCCTTTTAATGCGTTTAACACATCAACACAAAAATTCTTAAACACGGTTGGAAGTGAAGACTTCCGTTTTGCCACTAAAGCCCAGGAGATTACGGGCAAATATGAGGCGGTTTTCAAAAATTTTGAAACGGTTTCAGATTTGATTAAACAAGAAACAGAGAAAAGGCAATTTGAATTAGCCCCGCAACAACTACCAGAGTGGAAAAAACTATCTGAAATTCCCACGGAGAAACTGCCTTCAAAACCCCTACCTGCAAAATCAAAAGACCAAGTAGAACAAAATTATGATTTAATGTTTCAGATTTCAGGTAATGTAAGTAACGCTTTAACGGAAGTTGGTCAACTAAAAGAAGCACTTGAACTGATAAAAGGCATAATGCCAGAAGTCCAGAAAGACATTGAAGACATGCTTAAGCCACAACAAGAGCAGCTGAAAACTGCTACGGCTAATCTGGATGTTATCCAAAAAACCAACAACTTTTTAGCCCAAGGTGTTGCACCAGAGCAAGCCCGCATAAACGCCTTGGCTCAAATAGAAAAAGACCAGAGGAAACAGTCACTTGACGCGCTTAAGGAAATGGTCGCCCCACTCCAAAAATCGCTCACTTTGGCGCAACAAACGGGGGATGCTAGTGCGATCGCCACTCTAACTGAAACTATAACAACATTGCAATTGTATATAAAGCAATGGGATACCGTTAACGGTAAAATCGACCAACACAACCAGAAAATTGCAGACGCGGAGAAACAGAACAAACAACTTACGGAACGGCGGGAGAGGAATCTTCAGATAGCCGAATCGATCGCCAGTTCGATTGGGGATGGCCTTACGGACGTGTTTGACTTGCTGCTGAGCAAAACTGACGACTGGGGTGCAGCACTCAAAGATATCGCTTCAAACGTGCTTAGACAGATAGCCAACAAACTATTCGAGATTATGGTAATTACCCCAATTGTCAAAGCAATGACAGCTGGGTTAGGCAGCATGTTTGGGGTTAGCTTTGCTGACGGTGGTATTATGACTAGCCGTGGTCCAGTAGCACTTAAAACTTATGCGTCCGGCGGTATTGCTAACAGTCCCCAGCTGGCTCTATTCGGTGAGGGTAGAATGCCAGAAGCATATGTGCCACTACCAGACGGTAGACGTATCCCAGTGGCAATGGAAGGTGGTGGCAGTGGCGGCGGCAACTTCACGGTTAATGTCAATGTGGACGCATCCGGCAGTCAAGTGTCTGGCAGCCCATCCCAGGGTGAACAACTCGGACGTGCGATCGCCCAAGCAGTTCAATCAGAAATAGTTAAACAACAACGCCCAGGCGGGCTACTATATACGTAACGTTTAAACTGTAAGTTATGGCAACTTTTACTTGGGTGGCGGACTTTGGTGCAGTACGCAAGTCAGAGCCAAAAGTCCGTGCTATTAAGTTTGGGGATGGCTATGAGCAGCGGTTACGGTTTGGCTTAAACACTAATCTTAAAATTTGGACCGTGCAATTCCGTGCGCGGTCAGACCAAGAAGCCACAGCTATAGAATCGTTCCTAGACGCGCGCGAAGCCGTTGAAGCGTTCGACTGGTCTCCCCCAAGTGGGTCTCCCGCTAAGTGGATCTGTCGTAGTTGGACGAGGCAGTTAGACGCTTATAATCTAAACACTATTTCAGCGGAATTTGAACAGGTGGTCGTATGAACGCAGTAGTATCAAACTTGCAAAGTGCAGCACCATCCCAAATAATAGAGCTATTCGAGGTCTATTTAAGCGCAAACCTACACAACACTAACGAAGTGTTACGGTTTCACCCCGGGACTTCTGTATCAAGCCAGAACATTATTTGGGCTGGGGTTTCTTACTCAAAAATGCCCATAGAAGCCAGTGGGTTCGAGTACAACGGGCAGGGAAGTTTACCACGCCCAGTAATCCGAATTTCTAACTTGACTGGGTTAATTTCTGGGTATTTGGTTCTAATCAACTTGTTTAATCCCGGAAACGATTTAGCCGGTGCGAAGTTGGTGCGGCGGCGCACACTAGCTAGATTTTTAGATGGGGCCAATTTTGACAACAACACGAACCCGTTTGGCACACCTGACCCTACTGCGGAGTTCCCGCAGGAGGTTTACTACTTTGACCGCAAGTCGCTAGAGAACCGGGATTTAGTCGAATTTGAGTTAACTTCCCCGTTCGATTTAGCTGGGGTCAGATTGCCCAAGCGGCAAGTTTTAGCCAATGCTTGCCAGTGGCAATACCGAGACCCAGATACGTGCGGTTATAACGGTACTGGCTACTGGGATAAAGCAGATCAGCCAGTTGCGACATTGGCTCAGGATGTCTGCGGCAAGCGTGTAAGCAGCTGTAAACTACGGTTTGCAAATCAAGAATTACGGTTTGGTTCGTTTCCGGGCGTGGGGGGTTATCAATAATGTTGGACATAGAGCCGCTTAAACCGGAAATGTTGGAGCATGCGCGTAACGCAAGTCCAGCTGAAGCGTGTGGTTTAATCGCTATTGTCAGGGGACGGCAACGATACTACCCGTGCAAAAATCTGTCCTCTGGTTTAAACCATTTTATCTTAGACCCACAAGATTACGCCAGAGTAGAATCAATGGGGGAAGTTGTGGGGGTGTTCCACAGTCACCCCAAAACTGCGGCTAATCCCAGTCAGGCGGACAAGGTTAGTTGCGAAACGACTAAACTCTGCTGGGTAATTTGCAACCCGGACTTGGAGACTTGGGTGCAGATTAAACCAAGTGGGTACCAAGCACCGTTGGTTGGGCGAGAGTATTCTTACGGGGTTTTAGATTGTGGGCAGTTGTGCCGTGATTGGTACAAGTTAGAGTACAAGTTAACTTTTCCAGATTTAGACTTGCCAGCTAATCCAGCGTTATGGCACGCCAACCCATCCCTGTACTCAGACTTAATTGGTTTCAATTTTAAAGAAGTTGACAAAAATTCTATTCGGTACGGAGACCTTTTAGTTATGTGCTTAGGCACTTCTCAAAAGCCAAACCATGCTGCGGTTTACATTGGAGACAATCAAATACTACACCATTTAAGCGGACGATTGTCATCTCGCGACTCTTATAATAATTATTGGCAACGTGTAACACATTCGGTTTTAAGATACCATGGCAACGCTTAAGCTATATGGATGGCTGAGAAAATTTTGTGGTTTTGCCACTTTTCAGATAGAAGTTAAAAGTCCCTTGGAAGCGCTTAAATTTTTGATAGTTAACTTCCCCGGGCTTGAGCAACAAATTGGGCAGCCAGACAAATACTTTAAAATCTGGACCCAATCCCCAGGGATTACCCCACTTCAACTAGATGAACTCGGTCATCCAGTTGGGGTTGACACGGTAATCAATTTTGCACCCGCAATTTCTGGGCGTGGTGATGAATTTTGGATGATCCTAGGAGGTCTTGCATTAATTGGTTTAGTGGTAGCTACTGGCGGCGCAGCTGGTTTTTTAGGGGCAACTGGTGCAAGCATACTTGGTGGACTTGGGGCATCGTTAGTACTTGGCGGAATATCACAACTGCTTACGCCAATGCCAAAGCCACAGACAATAGACGATCCCAGACGCGAATCTTACAGCTTCAGCGGTATTGTAAACGTTTCGAGACAAGGCGTACCAGTGCCAATTGTGTACGGGGAAACCATAGTAGGTGGTATTACCATTTCGGTTGGTTTGAAGACGGAAGATACCCTGTAGATGGGTCTTTTAGTTTTAATATTTTTAAGTCTGATTTAGTTGTATAGAAATAAATGAGTAAAAAAGATGCTAATTAGTGGTAGTGGCGGCAGTGGCGGCAAGGGTGGCGGTGGTCAGCATACACCAACCGAGGTTCCTGATAGTCTGCGCTCGACTTTATATGTGGTCGGAATAGAACTTTTATGCGAAGGCGTTATCGCTGGTTTGAAAACCAGCGAAGGTGGAACGACAGACGATAACGCTTATAAAAGTGTCTATTTTGATAAAACGCCAATAAGAGCAGCTGATGGCACTTATAATTTTCCCCCACCCGCAATGTTTTGGCATTGGGGGAGTTTTTTACAGTTAGCTTTACCAAGCTATCTTGGTGGTGGTACAGAAACTTTAAACAGTGTGGGGGTGGAAATTAAGAAAAATTTACCCGCAGTACGCACTATAACAGACAATAATGTCAACGCTGTACGGGTCATAATTGGCATACCCGCATTGGTTGGTATAACAGACGAAGGGGACACTGTTGGCACTTCAGTGCAAATTGCTATCGATATTCAATACAGCGGCGGTAGTTACCAAGAGATAACCAACGATACGATTACAGGCAAAGCTAGTAGCTTGTATCAAAGAGGTTACGAGATTAATTTAAACGGAAGTTTCCCGGTTAACGTCCGAGTCAGGCGGATAACAACTGACTCTACTTCTAACAGACTCCAAAATGCCACCCAGTGGCTAAACTACACCGAGATAATATACACCAAATTTCAACACCCACACAGTGCGTTGATTGGGTTTAAGGTAGATGCCCGCCAGTTTAGTCAAATCCCCAACCGCAGCTATTTGATTCGTGGAACAAAAGTGGTTATACCAAACAACGCAACGGTAGATACAGTC
>Ga0208089_1000197_pt1 | contig 16122 bp, 17 predicted proteins | sample LakMenEpi29Jun12_FD_150744 | JGI IMG/M metagenome (GOLD analysis project Ga0208089, IMG submission 150744) | Freshwater microbial communities from Lake Mendota, WI - 29JUN2012 deep hole epilimnion (SPAdes) | ecosystem: Environmental > Aquatic > Freshwater > Lake > Epilimnion/Euphotic zone ... | reverse complement strand
CATTATCGGGAAAATATATTGATCAATTGATTGAAAATTTGGACACCGAAACTAAGAAGAACATTACAATTATATAAAATTTTGATATATTTTTGTTCATGCTTAATCAGCAAGAACTCTTAGACAAAGTTAAGGTTTATAATAATTACATAGACGAAAATGTTGTTAAAAAAGCCTATAATTTTGCATTTGATGTTCATAAAAATCAAAAAAGACTTTCTGGAGATCCCTACATTTCACACCCAATTGCAGTTGCCGCAATATTGTGCGATTTAAAAGTAGACACCGCGACTATTACAACAGCTTTACTGCATGATACTATTGAAGACACAGAAGCAACATACAGTGAAGTAAATAAATTATTTGGAAAAGAAATAGCTGATCTTGTTGAAGGGGTTACAAAGATTTCAAGATTAGAAGATAAATCAAAAGAATATTCTGTTGCTGAAAATTTTAGAAAATTAATTCTAGCAACATCGAAAGATATTAGGGTTTTATTAGTAAAGCTCGCAGACAGACTTCATAACATGCGAACTATTAACAATATTACTAATCCTGACAAAAGATTAAGAATAGCAAAGGAAACTATGGAAATTTATTCTCCATTAGCAGAAAGAATGGGAATGCATAATTTTCGTGATGAGCTTGAAGATTTAGCTTTTAACGTTTTGAATCCTGATGCTAGAAAATTAATTACTGATCGTTTAATTCTTAATAAAGAGAGTCTAGGAGTGACTTTTTCTGATATTTCAAAAAAAATTATAAAATTATTAGAAGAGAAAGATATTAAAGCTAAAGTAACAGGTAGAGAAAAAACTCCTTTTTCTATCTGGAGAAAAATACAAAGTAAGAGAATTTCTTTAGAGCAAATTACAGATATTGTAGGTTTTAGAGTTATTCTTGATAATGTTGATATGTGCTATCGCGCTCTTGGTATTTTTCATACCGAATGGTCAATGGTACCTGGAAGATTTAAAGATTACATTTCAGTTCCAAAATCTAATAATTATAAATCAATTCATACTTCGGTAATTGGTCCTAAAAGACAAAAAATAGAAATTCAAATAAGAACCCAGGAAATGCATGAATTTGCAGAAAGAGGAGTTGCCGCTCATTGGAATTACAAAGCTAATGAAAAAGTAAGTGACAATACTCTTAAAGATTACAATTGGTTAAAAGATTTGGTCGAGATGTTAGAAAGCGGTGAAAATCCAGAACATTTCTTTGAATATACAAAACTTCAGTTATTTCAGGATCAGGTTTTTTGTTTTACACCCAAAGGCGCTCTTATTCGTCTACCAGCAAACGCAACGCCTATAGATTTTGCTTATGCTGTACATACTGAAATTGGAGACAAATGTATTGGATGTAAAATTAATGGAAAGGAATCTCCGCTACAAAGTATTCTTCAAAATGGTGACGAAGTTCAAATTATAACATCTTCAAAACCATCACCATCCATGTATTGGTCATCAATTGCAAAAACAGGAAAAGCTAGAGCAGCTGTTAGAAGATATTGGAGTATAAGAGGCGCAGATAAATCTGAGGAAAAAGCTTATGATACCAGTTTATGGGTTCTTTTAAGTCACAAAGCAGGAACTTTGGGTGAAGTTTGTACCATGATAGGAAAGCATAAATGTAATATTTCTAACGTAGAGTTAGTTGATAAAAAAGATGATTTTATAAGTTTTATTTTTGATTTAGAGATTAAAAACTTAAAAGATTTTACTAATTTAGTTTCAGAAATCAAACAACAAGGAATAAATTTTAAAATTATAAGAAATAGAAAAGCAAATGCTGACAGAAAAAAAAACTAAAGAAATTTTTGTAAAAACAAAAGCGCTATTACAAGGGCATTTTATTTTATCATCGGGCTTGAGAAGCGAACAATATCTGCAATGTGCAAAATTATTAATGCATCCAAAACAATCAGAATTAATTTGTAAATCACTTGCGCAGAAAATAAAAAAAGTTTTTAAAAAAATTGATTTAGTAGTAACTCCAGCAATGGGAGGTATAATTGTTGGTTATGAAGTTGCTAGACATTTAAAAGTTCCTTCAATTTTTACAGAGAGAGTTGATGGAGAATTTCAGTTAAGACGTGGTTTTGAAATTAAAGCGGGAGTAAAAGTTTTAATTGTAGAAGATGTAATCACAACAGGTAAATCAAGTATGGAATGCGCAAAAGTAATTAAAAAACATAAAGGACATGTTGTGGGTTTTGCATGCATTGTAGATCGATCGAACAATCAAAGTTCAATTAATTCAAAAATTGTATCACAAATTACTTTTGATATTCCAACCTATCGCGAAGATGAAATTCCTAATAAATTAAAATCTATTCCAGCAATAAAGCCAGGCAGTAGAAATTTAGTCTAAATGAGAAAAAGAATTAGATTAGGATTTAACATTGATCATGTAGCAACAGTAAGAAACGCGAGAGGTGATGACTATCCATCCCCATTAAGAGCAGCAATCATAGCTCAAAATAATGGCGCAGATTCTATAACAGTTCACTTAAGGGAAGATCGAAGACATATTCGAGATCAAGACCTGATCGAGTTAAAGAAAAAAATTAAAATTCCATTAAATTTAGAAATGGCATTAACTCCCGAGATGCTTAAAATTGCATTAAAACTTAAGCCAAAATACGTATGTATTGTTCCTGAAAAAAGAAAAGAAGTAACGACAGAAGGTGGTTTAAATTTAAATTATAAAACAAATTATTTAAAAAAAGTTATTCATTTATTGAAACTTAAAAATATCAAGGTTTCATTATTTATAGAACCAGATTTAAAAACTGTTCATTTAGCAAAAAAATTAGGCTCAGATAATATTGAACTGCATACTGGAAAGTATTGTAGATTCTTTAGAGAAAGAAATAATTTAAATATTAAAAAAGAATTTATAAAAATTAAAAATTCAGCAAAACTTGGTAATTTATTAAATTTAGGAGTTCATGCTGGACATGGTTTGAATTATCAAACTTCTAAAAAAATATCGCAGATTGATGAGATTACAGAATTGAATATTGGCCATTTTTTTATATCAGAGTCGATATTTTTTGGTATAGCTAGTGTCCTTAAAAAGTTTAACAAGATTTTAAAACGATGAATGTAATTGGACTAGGAACAGATATTGTTAATATTAATAGAATACAAAAAATCTATTCTAAGTATGGTAATCATTTTTTAGATAAAATTTTAACTGAATCTGAAAAAAAAATTGAAAAAAAAACATCAAAGCTAAAGAATATTGCAACAATTGCTAAAAGATTTGCTGCTAAGGAGGCTATTTCTAAAGCTATTGGCCATGGTTTTTCAAAAGGAATTCATTTTAAAAATATCGAAATATACAACGATAAGAACGGCAAACCTCATGCCAATGTAAATGGTAAGGCAAAAGTAGCGCTTAGTAAAATATCAAAAAAATATAATATTTTTTTAACTTTGTCAGATGACAAACCTTGGGCTGTAGCCACGGCTTTAATTACATCTAAATGAAAAAAATTATTATTGAAAATGTTAAGACGCTTGTCTTTGCTTTTCTAATTGCATTATTTATTAGAAGTTTTTTTTTCCAACCTTTTTATATTCCATCATCATCAATGGAAGAAAATTTATTAGTAGGAGACAGATTATTTGTTTCTAAATTTACCTATGGTTACAGTAAGCATTCTTTACCGTTTAGTCCGAATATTTCTGATAAAAGAATTTTTTTTTCATCGCCTGAAAGAGGTGATGTAGTTGTTTTTAAAACACCTGAAGATAACGACACAGACTATATTAAACGTTTAATAGGACTTCCTGGTGATAAAATTCAAATGATTAACAGTGTGCTTCACATTAACAATAAGCCCATAAAAAGAGATTTTGTTAAAAATGACTTCGTGCTTTGTGGCGGATCTAAAATTAAGTCAAATTTTTATCTTGAGACTCTACCTAATGGTAAAACTTATATAGCAGCTTATGCTGAGAGAAATTCATCAAAAGATACAGACGTTTATTTAATACCTGAAAACAAATTTTTTTTTATGGGAGATAATAGAGATTGTTCACAAGATAGCAGGTATCTTTCTAGCGTTGGTTATGTAGATAAACTTAATTTAGTAGGCAAGGCGCAAATTTTATTTTTTTCAAATAATGAAGAAATTGGAAATTTATTCACTTTTTGGAAATGGCACAAATCAATTAGATTTAATAGAATTTTAAAATTTATTAAATGATTTCTGACAGCAAGATCAGCGAAGTAGAGAACATTATTGGTGTTAAATTTTTAAATAAAAAATTCTTATCACAAGCTTTAGTTCATAAAAGTTTTTCAAACGACAATACTGCAAATAATGAAATTTTAGAATTTTTAGGAGACAGAGTTTTAGGCTTAGTACTCGCTAAAAAATTAATTAATTTATACCCAAATGATAAAGAAGGACAACTTGATAAAAGATTAGCTTCTTTAATTAATAAAAAAGTTTGCGCTAAAGTTTTAGAAAAATATGATTTATTAAAATTTATATCAATAAGCAAAGCACAAAAAAAAATTAAAACAGGCAATGTAAAAATTTTTGGTGATTTGTGTGAGTCATTAATAGGAGCAATTTATATTGATAGGGGTTTTGAATCTGCTGAAAAATTTATTTTTGATTTATGGAAAGATCAATTAAAGCAATCAGGTGAAATTAAAATTGACGCAAAGACAAAACTTCAGGAATTATCTTTAAAACTTTATAAAGAACTTCCAAAGTACAAAGATTTATCAACTTCAGGACCTGCGCATAAACCTGTATTTAAAGTTTCAGTAATTATTAAAAAATCCAAATCATTTACTGGTGAAGGCTCGTCAAAAAGAAATGCTGAACAAAAAGCAGCCCAGTCATTATTAGATAGTTTAGAGAATGAATAAAAAAAGAATAGGCTACGCATGTTTAATTGGACCAACCAATGCTGGTAAATCAACTTTATTAAATACGATTTTTAATAAAAAAATCTCAATTGTTTCCCATAAAGTTCAAACAACAAATTTTGCAATAGAAGTCGTTAAGTATCACAAGGATAATAAGATTATTTTTGTAGATACCCCAGGATTGTATAATAAAAAAAATAATACTAATTTTTTAAATGACGTTAATGTTGAGATTAAAAGATCAGATGTAATTGTTATAATTTTAGATATTTCTATCCATTTATTTTACGAAGAAATTTTGGAAAAAATTTTAAAAAATACAAAAAAACCAAAAATTTTAGTATTTAATAAAATTGATAAAGTTTCACAGGAGTTTGCACTTGATCTAGTTAATAAATCTAAATTTGTTAAAAATTTCGATGAAATTTATTATGTTTCAGCGTTAAAAAATAAAAATATAAACAATCTTTTAGATGGGATTGTTGCAAAACTTCCAGAAGGTAATTTTGATAACTCTATTAACTTTGAAACAAATATTACAAAGGATGTTTTTTTCTCTGAGCTAACACGTGAAGCAGTATTTAAGTATTTAAATCAAGAATTGCCATATCAAATTTATGTTAAAACTTACAAATTTGAGAAAGAGAATAGAAACTATAAAATTTATCAAATTATTTATGTAAAAAATAATAATCATAAAAAAATTGTTTTAGGAAAAAATGGTAGTGTTATTAAAAAAATTGGCATTGCAGCTAGAAAAGAAATTGAAAAATTATTTAAACACAAAGTTAGTTTATTTTTAGACGTACAAACATCTAAGCAATGACTTGGAGTGATGAGGGGTACATATTAGGAGTTAATATATATGGCGAAAACTCCTCTATTATAAGTATTCTTTCAAAAGATCATGGGCACCATAAAGGAATAATTTATGGAGGAACCTCTTCAAAGTTAAAAAAATTAATACATATAGGTAATAAAATAAAAGTTACCTGGAAGTCAAAATCAGAAGATGCAATTGGTTATTATAATTTTGAATTAATTGATGCAGTTGCGCCAAAATATTTTGATAATGATAAAAAATTAACAGCAATATTATCAACAACAAGTATTTGTCTAAAAATATTACCTGAAAGAAATGTATACTTAACTGTTTATAATTCTTTTGAAGATTTATTTAATTCTTTAAACTCTAATGATTTTTTTAAAAAATATGTTTTATGGGAGAGATTTTTATTATCTGAATTAGGTTACAATCTTGATTTAGAAAATAAAGATTCTTTAAAATTATTTAATAAGAACATAAGTTATCCACAATATTTTCATGACAATTCAGCATCCTTTACAGATAAGGACATTTACAATGGTTTATTAATTAATAAGCATCAACTATTAAATTATATTTTTGAACCGAATAAAGTTAAGTTTCCTTTTTATAGAATAAAATTAGAAAATTTTTTTAATGAAAAATAAAGATAATATTTTAAATGCATCTTTAGCAACTGAGTTTAGTCAAAAATATTTAGCTTATGCACTGTCAACTATTACGCATAGAGCATTACCTGATGTTAGAGACGGTTTAAAACCAGTTCATCGTCGATTGCTATACGCAATGTATCTTTTAAATTTGGGGTCGAAATTGCAACCTAAGAAATCTGCAAGAGTAGTGGGGGATGTTATTGGTAAATTTCACCCTCATGGAGATCAATCAGTTTACGACGCATTAGTTAGGCTAGCTCAAGATTTTTCAATTCGTTATCCATTAGTAAATGGCCAAGGAAATTTTGGAAATATTGACGGCGATAATGCCGCTGCAATGAGATACACGGAGGCGAAACTCACAGAAATTTCTGAGCTATTACTTGAAAACATAGATGAAGAAACTGTGGATTTTAAAAGTACTTATGATGGTGATTTACAGGAGCCATTAGTATTTCCAGCTAAATTTCCAAACTTATTGGCAAACGGAGCGTCAGGAATTGCTGTTGGAATGGCAACAAGCATACCTCCGCATAATATTGTTGAAATCTGTGAAGGGTTAAAAATTGTTAATCGTGACAAAAATGTTTCAATTAAAGAATTATTAAAAGTATTGCCAGCCCCTGATTTTCCAACGGGTGGTATTTTGAATAATAATAAGTCTGAAATATTAAAAGCCTACACTAGTGGAAAAGGTTTTTTTGAATTGAGATCTTCTTATAAAATTGAGGATTTAGGCAGAAGCCAGTATCAGATTTCTATTAATGAAATTCCGTATCAGGTAAGTAAATCAACTTTAATAGAAAAAATAGCAGATCTAATTATAAGTAAAAAAAACAAATTAATTGATAACGTTATAGATGAATCAGATCAGTTAGTTCGTATTGTTATTCGTCCTAAAAATAGGAATGTTAAACCAGAAGTGTTAATGGAAAGTTTGTTTAGACAAACTGATTTGCAGGTAAGAATTCCAATAAATATGAACGTTTTAAATTCAAAGCTTCAGCCAAAAGTAATGTCGATAAAAGAAGTTTTGGTAAATTTTTTATCCCATCGCTATGAAGTTTTAGTTAGAAAATCGGAATTTAGATTAAAGAATATCAAAAATAGAATAGAAATTTTAATTGGGTTTATAAAAGTTTATCACAATTTAGATAAAATTATCAAAATTATTAGAAACGCCGAAGATCCAAAACTACAATTAATAAAAAAATTTAAATTTACACAAAATCAAGTTAACGCAATTTTAGATATGCGATTAAGAAATCTTAGAAAGCTAGAAGAAAAAGAAATTAAGCAAGAGTATAAAGATTTATTATCTGAAAAAAACTTTTTAACAAAATTATTATCTTCTAAATCTTTACAAAAGAAAGAAATAGATAATGAAATAGATTTTTTAATTAAAAAATTTAAAGATGATCCTCTGTTGGGTAAAAGAAGAACTAAATTAGATAAATTTGGTAGTGTTAATGAAGAAACCTTTGATAATGAGATTAAGTCTGATGATCCTCTTACCATTACTATTCTTAAAAATGGCTTTATTAAATCACAAAAATCTTTTGTAAAAAATTTAGAAGAGCAAATTGGAAATGAAAATAGCTCTTTATTAATGCATGCACGTTCTAATGATAAAATTATACTAGCATCAAATTTTGGTAAATTTTACACAATTGAAGCCGATAATATTTTAACAGGATCTTCAACAGGTAGACCGATGTCATCTTACTTGTCACTTGTTGATAATGAAAAAATTATCGATGGTTTTAGATTTGATAGTGAAGGTGAAATTTTTATTTATACTAAAAGTGGATATGGCTTTGTTGCCTTAGAGAAGAATCTCGAAACTAATAAGAAAACTGGGAAAAAAGTAATGAATGTTAAAGGGGATGATATTGTTATTGGAGTTTCTAAAGTTACAAAAGATTCAGATTCAGTAGCAATTATTTGCGATTTAGATGGAAAAAACAAAATGTTAGCATTTAATATAAATGAGCTTCCAAAATTAGACAAAGGAAGAGGAGTTATTTTAGTAAAAGGTAAATCTCTAAAAGTTATTAATGCTTCAGCATTTAATGCTAAATCAGTTATTAAGGATCAAATAGATAAGACTCTATTTGATAAATCTACAATTGAGAATAATTATGGAAAAAGAGCTCAATCAGGAAAAGTTATTAAGAATTACAAAAATCAGATCATGAATAGAAATTTTGAAAATAATATTAGATGTCATTTATAATAATATGAATATTTCTACATATAAAAAAGTTTTATCAAAATATGCGACCGGAATTACTGTTATAACAAAGAAAGATAAAAATAATTTTCTTACAGGTATTACCGTTAATTCTTTTGTCTCAATATCTTTAAAACCTCCTTATATTTCTTGGAGTTTAGATAAAACATCTTCTAGCTTTAAAAAATTTAAGAATTTAAAATTTTTTAATATTTATATTTTATCAGCAAAGCAAATTGATGTTTCTAATTATTTTTCATCAAAAAATGAAATTAAAAAAAATACAGTTATAGCGAAAAAATTATTAAAATATAATCTTGCCGAACTTAATTGCAAAACTATAAAAAAAATAAATATTGGAGATCATTTATTTTTTGTTGCAAAAGTTTTTAAATTTAATTTAAAAAAAGAAAAAAAACCTCTAGTTTACTTTGCGAGTAGTTATAAAAAACTATCTTGATAAGTATTTTTCTATTACTTCATTAGCGAAGTATGAAACTATTGCATTAGCACCAGCTCTTTTAAAACTATAAATTACTTCAAGAATAATATCTTCTTTTGCTAAAGACGATTTAATGCCATTTTTAATTAAGCTGTATTCACCTGATACATTATAAGCAAAAACAGGAACATTAAATTTTTGTTTAATTTTATAAATAATATCAAGATATGCTAAAGCAGGTTTAACCATTACAAAATCGGCTCCCTCATCTAAATCTAATTTAACCTCAAGTAGTGCTTCATCTGAATTTTTATAATCCATTTGGTAAGTTTTTTTATCAGACTTAAGAGTTGAAGAAGTACCGACGGCATCTCTAAATGGAGAGTAAAAATTAGAAGCGTACTTAACGGCATAAGATAAGATTTGAACATTAATAAATTTATTTTTCTCTAAAGCATTTCTTATTAAACCAATTCTTCCATCCATCATGTCTGATGGAGCAATAATATCGCAACCGGCTTGCGCCTGTATTAAAGCTTGTTTAATTAACACTTTATTTGTTTCATCATTATCAATTTCATTATTGATAATTAGACCATCGTGGCCATGAGAAGTGTAAGGATCTAAGGCTACATCACACATAACACCAATATTTTTATTTAATTTTTTTACTTGGTGTATTGCATTGCAAACCACATTGTTTTTATTTAATGCCTCGGTACCTTTATTATTTTTTTTTGAATTTTCTATTAATGGAAATATAGCAACAGCAGGAATTTCATTTTTTGATGATCTTGAAATTATTTCATCTAATCTATCTATGGAATATCTAAAAATTCCAGGCATAGATTTAATTTCTTGTTTCTTATTTTTACCCTCACAAACGAAAATAGGTAATATAAAGTCAGATTTATCAAGGTAAGTGTCATTTATTAGTCGTCTAGACCATTCTGACTTTCTATTTCTTCTTAACCTAGTGCTAGGAAATTTCATGAGGATTTAATTTTTAATGCGACAATACAGTAAAAGTATATATTTGAAAAAAGTATTTTCTTTAGGATAATATTAGTTATGAGCATAGATTACGATCTTATTTTTAACACTGCATTAAAGGGTTTAAGACAAGAAGGTCGCTATAGGATCTTTAATAATATTACTCGAAAAAAAGGCGATTTCCCTAAGGCAGTTTATAACAATCAATATGGAATTAAATCAGATGTTACTATCTGGTGTAGCAATGATTATTTAGGAATGGGGCAAAACCCATTAGTAGTTGAAGCATTTGTAAATGCTGTAAATTTAGTTGGAGCTGGCGCTGGCGGAACAAGAAATATTTCTGGTACATCAAATTATCACGTTGAGTTAGAAAATGAGTTAGCAAAATTTCATAACAAGGACGGAGCTTTAATTTTTACTTCTGGTTATATAGCAAATGAATGTGCATTGAGTACCTTAGCTAAATTTTTACCTAACTGTGTTGTTTTTTCAGATGAAAATAATCATGCATCAATGATTGAGGGTATTAGAAAAGGAAATTCTGATAAATTCATTTGGAAACATAACGACGTAGATCATCTTGAGTATCTTTTAAAAAATTCTAATAAAAATCATCCAAAAATTGTAGCATTTGAATCTGTATATTCAATGGATGGTGATTTTGCTCCTATAGAAAAAATAATTGAAGTTTCAAAAAAATATAATGCTTTAACATATTTAGATGAAGTGCACGGAGTAGGACTTTATGGAAAAAATGGAGGAGGTTTATCTGAGAAACTTGGGTTAACATCAGAAATCGATATCATCGAGGGCACACTTGCGAAAGGTTTTGGATTGATGGGTGGATATATTGCAGCAAAGTATAATATTATTGATGTAATAAGATCATTTGCTCCAGGATTTATTTTTACAACTTCTTTGCCACCAAGTTTAGCTGCTGCAGCGGTTGCAAGTATTCGTTATGTGAAAAATAATTATAGTTTAAGAGAAGCTCTTTATGATAGGGCAGATAAATTAAAAAGAATGATGCTTGCTAAGAATTTACCAATTATAAAAAATAATAGTCACATAGTTCCTTTATTAGTAAAAGATCCTGTCAGATGTAAAGAAATCTCAGATATTTTGCTAAACGATTATTCAATATATGTTCAGCCAATTAACTATCCAACTGTTCCCAAAGGACTAGAGAGACTTAGATTTACTCCAACTCCTTTACATGATGATTCTAAGTTAGAATTTCTTGTGAATTCTCTTGATCAGATTTGGAGAGAATTAAAACTTGCAAGAGCCGCTTAATATATAAAAATAATTAATTATCTTTTTAATATACAAGCCATTTTGAAGTTGGTAATTAACTGTTGTGTCTAAATCACTAACTAAATCAATCATTATAGCCTCAGATCATGCCGGCTTTTTAATGAAAGAAAAAGTTAAAATTTTTTTAAATAAATCTAAAATCAAAACACTAGATCTTGGTACTTTCTCAGAAGAAAGGGTTGATTACCCAGACTATGCTAAAAAACTTGCTTTATTAGTTAAGAAAAAATCTTCTTTTGGAATATTAATTTGTGGTTCAGGGATAGGGGTCTCTATTGCGGCAAATAGGTTTAAGAAAATAAGAGCAGCCGTTTGTTACAACCAAATATCAGCATCTTTGGCTAGAAAGCACAATAATGCTAATGTATTATGTCTTGGCGCAAGATTAATTCATTTTAAAAACGCCAAAAAAATTATAAATACTTTTATGAGTACAAAATTTGAAAGCGGCAGACATACAGCAAGAGTAAAAAAGTTAGATAAATAAATATGAGCGTAGACAAAAAATATATTGAACAATTTTTCAATTCTAATTTAAAAGATTCAGATCCAGATGTTTATGATTCAATTCAAAAAGAATTTTCACGTCAGCAAAATCATATTGAGTTAATTGCTTCTGAAAACATTGTTTCAAGAGCAGTATTAGAAACTCAAGGATCCGTATTAACAAATAAATATGCTGAAGGTTATAGTGGCAAAAGATATTATGGTGGTTGTGAATTTGTTGATATTGCTGAAGACTTAGCTATTGAGAGAGCAAAAAAATTATTCAATTGTAATTTTGCAAATGTTCAACCTCATTCAGGCGCACAAGCAAATGGTGCTGTATTTTTAGCCTTAATTAAGCCAGGGGATACAATTTTAGGAATGGGCATTGATCAGGGAGGTCATCTTACACACGGAGCTGCACCCGCAATGTCCGGAAAATGGTTTAATGCTATTGCGTATGGAGTTAGGAAAGATAACGGCCTAATTGATTATGATGCTGTCAAAGACTTGGCAATTAAACACAAACCAAAATTAATTATCGCAGGCGGTAGCGCTTACTCAAGAATAATTGATTTTAAAATCTTTAAAGATATTGCAAAAGAAGTTGGCGCTTACTTGTTAGTTGATATGGCGCATTTTTCAGGCTTAGTTGCTGGCGGAGTATATCCAAATCCAATCGAATATGCAGATGTTGTTACATCTACTACACATAAAGTGTTACGAGGACCAAGAGGTGGAATAATTCTTACCAATAATGAAGAATTAGCAAAAAAATTTAATTCAGCTGTATTTCCTGGTTTGCAAGGTGGACCCTTAATGCATGTGATAGCTGGTAAAGCCGTTTGTTTCAAAGAAGCTTTATCGGATAATTTTAAATCTTATGCAAAATCGGTTGTGGAAAATGCACGGGCGCTTTCAGAAACTTTAAAAAATTTAGGCTATACAATTTTTTCAGGTGGAACTGATACGCATTTAATACTTATAGATTTAAGACCTTTTAAACTAACAGGAAAAGATGCATCAGACTCATTAGGAAGAGCAAATATAACATGCAATAAGAACGGTATTCCTTATGACGATCAAAAACCTTGGATTACCTCAGGTATTAGACTTGGAACACCGGCATGTACTACAAGAGGATTTTCTGCAAATGAGTTTAAAACAGTTGGAGTTTTAATAGATCAAGTTTTGAAAGGTTTAATTAGCAATAACAGCAGCCAAGTAGAAAAAGAAGTTCAAGAAAAAGTAAAAAGTTTGTGCGCAGCATTTCCAATTTATAAATTTTAATTTTTGTGATTTGTCCATTTTGTAAAGAAAAAGAAACTTCGGTAATTGATTCAAGGCCTACAGAAGATGGTACCGTTATCAGAAGAAGAAGAGAGTGTAGCTGCAAACAAAGATTTACTACTTTTGAAAGAGTTCAACTAAGAGAACTGATTGTTGTTAAAAAAAATGGAAGAAAATCTACTTTTGATAGAGAAAAATTAGCTAAATCTATTAACATTGCCTTAAGAAAACGACCGGTAGATAGCGACACAATAGAAAAATTTATTTCTAAGATTTATAGAAATTTAGAAGATCTAGGCCAGGCTGAAATATTATCTAGCACGATTGGAAAATATGTAATGGAAGGTCTAAAAGAACTGGATCCTGTTGCCTATGTTCGTTTTGCTTCTGTATATACTAACTTTAAAGAGGCAAAAGATTTTGAGCAATTTGTAGACCAACTTAATGTTCCCTCAAAAAAATAAAAGTAAGTTTATTAAGTCTTATTTTATGAACTTGGCTTTTAATTTAGCCAATATTCATAATAACATGACAGGCACCAATCCTTCGGTTGGATGTCTAGTTTGTAAAAATAATAAAATTTTATCTTATGGTGTAACAGGCGTTGGAGGAAGTCCACACGCGGAATACTCAGCATTACTTAATTTAAAGAAAAGTAATAATTTAGATTGTTATGTTTCTTTAGAACCATGTCACCATCAAGGAAAAAATCCACCCTGCACAAAGTCTATAATTAATAAAAATGTAAAGAGTCTTTATTATTCAGATGCAGACAACGATCCTAGGGTACAAGGAAAAGGTCTTGAATTTTTACAGAACAATAAAATAAAAATTAGTAAAATTAGTAATGTTTATAAAAAGAATTTTTATGCAATTTATAATGACTTTAGTAAAAATTTTTTTCCAAAAGTTTATGCAAAAATTGCAACGACAAAAAATTATTATTCATTTGTAAAAAATAGACCTCAGATAACAAATAGTTATTCAAAAAAACTAACACATATTTTACGTTCAGAAATCAATGCTATATTAATAGGGGTAAATACTCATAATAAAGATAATCCTTTATTAAATTGCCGTATTAACGGACTTAATCTTTTAAGTCCTGCTCGTTTTATAATTGATCCAAATCTTAGAATTAATAGAAATTCAAAATTAATAATGTCTGCGAAGAAAATTAAAACTTATCTTTTTTATTCCGACAAAAATAATAATAAAATTAATTATCTAAAAAATAAAAATATTTATCCAATTTATTTACCGCTTAACAAAAATAAGCATATAGATTGCAAAGAAATCCTAGTTACCATTGGCTTATTGGGTTACAAGAATGTCCTAATAGAAGGGGGCTACAACACTATAAAAAGATTTATTGATTTAAATTTAATAGATATTTTTTATTTTTTTAAAAATAATGAGGTTATTAGCAAAAAATCCTCTCATTCTTTTAAAAATATTTATATGCTTTTAGAAAAGAAGTTTAAAAATAAAAATAAATTACAACAGGTTAATTTGAAAGATAATACTTTAACTGTATTTCAAAAATAATTAATTTTATGTTTACTGGTATAATAAAAAATATTGGCACTATTAAAACATTAACCAAAAAAAATAATGGTTATTTTTTATCTGTAATTTCAAATCTAAATTTTACTAAAAAAGATATTGGAACTTCTATTTCTTGCTCTGGAGTTTGTCTAACTTTAACAAAGATTAAAAAAAATAATAAAAAAAATGAATTATTTTTTTATTTATCTAAGCATACAGTTTTAACATCTGCTTTTAAGTACTTAAAATCTGGAGATATAATAAATTTAGAAAAATCCATGAAATATGGGGATGAGTTTGCTGGTCATTTTGTTCAAGGACACGTAGATACAACAATTAAAGTTTTAAATATTAATACCGATAATAGTAAAAGTTGGACTATTTTTTTTAATATCCCGCAGAAATTTAGAAAATTTTTAATTGAAAAAGGATCTATAGCAATTAATGGAATATCTTTAACTATCGCTAAGATTTTTGCTAATAAATTTAAAGTTGTGATTATTCCTCATACACTTCAAAATACAAATTTATTAAAATTGGAAAAAAATAACTACGTTAATGTTGAGATTGATTTGATAGCTAAAACTTTATTAAAAAAATAAACATGTTTTCTTCAGTAAAAAAAATTATTCAAGATGCGAAAAGAGGAAAAATTTTTATTTTAGTTGATGATAAAAATAGAGAAAATGAAGGAGATCTTGTTATACCCGCATCGAAGATTGATCATAAAAAAATTAATTTTATGGCAACGCATGGCAGAGGTTTAATATGTTTAGCTATTGATAAAAATAAAGCCAAAGCACTTAATTTATCTTTGATGCCTAGCAGAAACTCTTCTCGATTAGAAACTGCATTTACTATTTCTATTGAAGCAAGGAAAGGTGTCACAACAGGAATATCTGCAAAAGATAGAGCTCATACAATAAAAACAGCAATTAAAAAAAATGTTAGATCAAAAGATATATCGACACCCGGACATATTTTTCCATTAATTGCAAAAGATGGAGGTGTACTGCAAAGAGCTGGTCACACTGAGGCAGCTGTTGATATAGCAAAACTTTCTGGTTGCGGCTCAAGTGGAGTCATTTGTGAGATAATGAACGCAGATGGTTCAATGGCAAAGGGCAAGCATCTACTTAACTATGCTAAAAAATTTAATTTAAATATTGCAAGAATTGAAGATTTAATCGCGTACAGATTAAAAAAAGAAAGTTTAATAAAACTGAAAAGAATTGAACAGGTTAAGATTGGAAAAAGCGATACATATCAAGTTAAAATTTATGAGAATAAATTAGATGGAAAAGAGCACATTGCTTTAATCAAAACACAGGATAAAAAAATTGTTCCCAGAGTTAGAGTTATATCTTCAAATATTGTAACAAGTTTTTTATCTCAAAATAAAGAAAATCTATCTATTAACAAAACACTT
>Ga0208089_1000196_pt1 | contig 16141 bp, 13 predicted proteins | sample LakMenEpi29Jun12_FD_150744 | JGI IMG/M metagenome (GOLD analysis project Ga0208089, IMG submission 150744) | Freshwater microbial communities from Lake Mendota, WI - 29JUN2012 deep hole epilimnion (SPAdes) | ecosystem: Environmental > Aquatic > Freshwater > Lake > Epilimnion/Euphotic zone ... | reverse complement strand
TCAGCGGATTCCTCTTCAGCCTCCAAGTTCAAGGGCACCCCATCGGCAAAAATTTGCATGGCATTAATTTGACCTAAACGGGCTTTATCTAGCAAGGGCCACGCCCCTAACTCGGCCAACCACTTGGCATTATTTGGGCTGATGGCATAAATTCTGGCATCCCAATTTGCACCATTAGCCCCCTGGCTAATAGCATTCCATAGACTATTGGCATCGGCATTAAGCTGGGATTGAGTTAGCCCTGGGCCGCTGTCCAACAGGGCCACGCTATAACCCGCCTGATGGCAGGCCAAGGCGGCGGCTAAGCCGACCAAGCCGGCGCCCACTACCGTCACGTCCACCCTTAGTGATGCTGCATGGTCTGCGCTAGGCGCCATGGTCTGGGCTATTGTCTGGGCTGTGGTCATTTACCAAAACTCATTTTTTTTATCAAATGCCGTTTTATCGGTTTGATCACATCAAACAAAGCCAAACCGGTGCTTCTGATGGCAGGCAAACCCAACAAGTCGTTGGAAAACACATTAACCAAAAAGTCGGTAAACAATAAGCCGCGCTTGCTATCGTTTTGGCGACTGCCATGGTAGGCCTGCAGCATGCTGGCATCGCCTAAATTTTCGGGAGGGCAAGCTTGTATGCTGGCGGCCAACGAGACGGCATCGCGCAACCCGACATTGAAGCCCTGGCCGGCGACCGGGTGCATGGTCTGCGCGGCATTGCCTATCACGACCAAATGCGCCACGTCCTTGGCTTTTAATTGCGCCAGTTTTAATGGAAAACGCAGGCGTTTGCCTACATTTAAAAACTGCCCCACTCGGTCGCCAAACTGCAAATGAAATTGCCTCAAAAAATCCTCGTCAGACAGCGTCATCAACTGCGCCACGTAATCGGCTTTGCCAGTCCAAACCAAGGAAAAAGCCGTGGGTCCATTGGGCAGCAAAGCCAAGGGGCCATGCTCGGTAAAGCGCTCGTAAGCCACGTTGCCGTGCGGCAGCTCGGCTTCCACCTTGCTGATCAAGGCGTCATGGCCGTACTCTTTGGTCTCCTTAGTGAGCCCATCGATTTCAGCTAGGCTACGCCCACCATCGGCTAACACCACCAAGGGACTGGTGACATGCAGGGTTTGCCCTTGGTGCGTGTAGCTAACGCTGGCATCTTGTGCACTGTGCACTATCTGCTCAGCATGGGCTTCAAACAGACCATGCACCAAAGGCTGCTGACTCATAGATTCATTTAAGGCGCGACTTAAATCGCCGTAGGACAGCACGTAGCCCAAGGCTTCTTGTTGCAAGTCAGCGGCATGCAGCCATGAACGGCCTAAGCTACCTTTTTGTGACACGTGTATGCTGTTGATGGCGGTGGCTAAAGGGGCGAGCGCGGCCCATATGCCTAGCTTTTCCAATATGCGACGGCTGCCAAAAGACAAGGCCAAGGCGCGGCTTTCTTGATAGGCATCGCTTTGCTTGCGTGCTTCTAGGACGCTAACAGATTGGCCCTGCTGTGCCAGCAACAAGGCCAAGGTGGCGCCAACCGGACCACCACCAACGATAATAATGGGTGCCGTCATGAGCTCTGCATCAAGTCCTCTATGTCGGCCACTGTTTTAATGGCCTTGGCCGTCAACACATCGCAAGCTGTTGCGGTGACCAAGACGTCGTCCTCTATGCGTATGCCAGTATTCCAAAAATGCTCAGGCACGTTGGCCGCAGGGCGGATGTAACAGCCGGGCTCAACGGTAAGGGTCATGCCGGGCGCCAGGCGCAGCCATTGCTGGTCGCGGTCTTTGTAGTCGCCAACATCGTGCACATCCAAGCCTAACCAATGGCCGGTTCGGTGCATGTAAAAGCGACGGTAGTCGCCACTTTCAAGCACCGCTTGCGGGCTACCCTGACACAGTTTCAAATCGATAAACCCTTGCACCAATACTGCCAAGGCGGCTTGGTGGGCCGCATCCCATTCGTTTCCTGGTGCCACTTGCGCGATAGCGGCCGTTTGCGCCGCCAAAACCAATTCATACAGGTCTTTTTGTGGGCCACTGAATCGACCATTGACCGGGAAGGTGCGACTGATGTCGGAAGCGTAGCCGTCTAACTCACAACCGGCATCAATTAACACCAAATCGCCGTCACGCAATGGCGCGTTATTGGCGTTGTAATGCAAGGTACAGGCGTTTGCACCGCCCGCCACGATGCTGGTGTAAGCAGGCGCTTGCGCCCCTTGGCGGTAAAATTCGTGTAAAAATTCCGCTTCCAATTGGTATTCCATCGTACCCGGCTTAACGAACTGCATGGCGCGGTTATGCGCCGTTGCCGCTATATTGGCCGATTGCTGCATGAGAGCTTGTTCAAACGGGGATTTATACAGCCGCATAGCATCGATTAGCTTACGCGGGTCGCAGACGGCATCAGGCACACTCACGCCACTTCGGCCTTGCGTGCTTAAATGGTTCAAGCAAGCCGTGAGTTTCCCATCCCATAGCGCACTGACGCCTAGGCTAAAATACACCTTAGGCTGGTTGGCTAGCAGGACCAGTAATTTGGCATCCAGCTCATCCATGCTGTAGGCTTCATCAAAACCAAATTGCTCGCAAGCGGCAGCAGGGCCATAACGAAAGCCATCCCAAATCTCCCGCTCCGGGTCTTTATCACGGCAAAATAAGATGGACTTGGGCTGATCGCCTCCCACCAACAGCAATACCGCTTCCGGTTCTTTGAAGCCGGTTAAATAATAAAACGAGCTGTCAAAGCGATACGGGTAGTGGCTATCGCGATTGCGTATGGCTTCGGCAGCGGTTGGAATGATGGCGACGCCTTCACCCATGGCGCTGAGCAGTGTTTGCCGTCTGGTTTTAAATTCTACTGGTACTGGGTTCATGTGCATACCGTCCGTTGTGGCTTAACCTAGGCCAGAGGCCCACGCGTCATCAATTGTTGATCTAAATTTTGCAAGCGCTCAGGCGTGCCTATGTCATGCCAAACGCCGTCGTAATAGCTAGCTGTGGCTAGTTGCTTGGCCATGGCCTCGCGCAACAATGGGGCCAATTTGGCGGCTTGGCCACGGCCCACACTGGCAAACAAACTGGGCTGGTAGACGCCGACACCGGAAAAAGTCAGCTTGGTCGCACCGCTCTCGCACAAGCGCCCGTCGACGATGGCAAAGTCCCCTTGCGGATGCTGCGGCGGGTTGTCCACCATGAGCAAATGCGCCAGATTGGGTGACAAACTGTGCGCCAAATTGGCCAATGGCGCAAAATCGATTTCAGTGTAGATGTCGCCATTCACCACCAAAAACGGCTGATCGCCTAACAGCGGCAGCGCATTAGCAATGCCGCCAGCGGTTTCTAATGCTTGTTGTTCTCGGCTGTATTGTATGTGCATAGACCATAGACTGCCGTTGCCTAAGGCTTGTTCAATTTGCCCACCTAAATGCGCGTGATTAATCACCACTTCTTTAAATCCGGCTTGGGCTAAGCGCTCCAAGTGCCAAACGATCAAGGGCTTAGCCCCCACCTTCAGCAAAGGTTTGGGGGTGAAATCGGTCAAGGGTCGCATGCGCTCGCCTCGACCAGCTGCCAGTATCATCGCTTTCATTAAAAGGTGTAGCCAGCTTGCGGCGTGACTTTTTCTAACTGATTAAGCAAACGTAGCATGGGCCTTAATTCAACATAGCGCTCGCACACCTTACGCAACTGCCCCATCACCAAGGGCTGATCCTTTAGGTAGGCATGCTTGCCATCCCTATGACTGAGCCTAGCAAAGATACCCAAAACTTTAATGTGCCGTTGCGCGCCCATCCATTCGAAATCACGGTAAAACTCACTGAAATCTTGCGGCACCGGCAAGCCGGCTTTTTTGGCTGGCTGCCAATAACGAACGGCACTGTCTATCACTTGCTCTTCATCCCAGGCCACGTAGGCATCTTTTAACAAGGACACCAAATCGTAAGTAATGGGGCCGTAGACGGCATCCTGAAAATCCAACACACCGGGATTGCCTTGTGCGGTCAGCATTAAATTGCGCGAGTGAAAATCACGGTGCACGTAAACTTTAGCTTGGGCTAGGACGTTGCGGTTAAGCACGGCAAAGGTGTCATTCAACACCGTTTGCTGCTCGGCGCTTAAGCTTAAATTAAGCTGCTTGGCCACGTACCAATCCGGAAACAACTGCATTTCACGACTGAGCAAGGCCTCATCGTAATCCGGCAACTGCTTAGGCTGGCTGGCCAACTGCAATTTAATCAAGCTGTCGGTTGCGGCCTGATAGAGTGGCGCGACGGTTTGCGCATTGAGTTGTGATAAATAGGTGTCGTCACCCAGGTCGCTTAATAATAAAAATCCTTGGCTCAGGTCTTGTGCTAAAACTTGCGGCACATTCAGCCCGGCATCCAGAAAGAGTTTGGCAACTCGCACAAAAGGCGCGCAATCCTCTTGCGGTGGTGGCGCGTCCATGGCAATTAAACTGGCATGGCCTAAATGGGCTTGCGCCAAATGCACCCTAAAATAGCGCCTGAAACTGGCATCGGCCGATGCCGTAGTGAGGGTAAAACTGGCCGATGGCAAGACCCGATTAAGCCATAAGGTCAGTTGTTGCTGTCTGTCGTCCACGAGGGTGTATCCAATGTTATATAATGTGATTGTTTATGCTTCAAATCGGCCCTGGTGCAAGCCAATTAATCAGGCGGTCATGCCCAGTTATCGATTGCAAAAAGGCCTTATTTGTGAGATTTTAGCATCGATAAACCCATCCTTAAAATAAAACCTCTGCCCAGCACCCGTGCCCATTTTTTTGCCTTCCAAATTAGCCCACGCAGCAAGCCTGCAAAAGCTCGCATCCCTATGCTAAGCCGGCGGTTTTCCTGGCCTATGTTGGTGGCGTTTTTTTGCTATGCGCTGCCCGCGCAAGCAGACCAAACTACTGATGCAAACGACAGCGTGTTAATCGATGGGGATAAGCTGGAATTACACCTAGAGCGCAATATGCGTGCAACAGGTCATGCTAGCATGCGCCGTGGTCAACAAAGTGTGTCGGGCGACGTTATAGACTACGACTTGCAAAACGATGAATTGCACGTCAGCGGGAATGTCATCATCAACTTGGACAATGCGCAAATTGAAGGCTCGGAATTGCGCTTGCAATTGTCTAGCCAATTGGGCGAATTTAAAAATGCCCGCTTCACCATGCTGCCCAAGTCAACCGCCCAGCCAGCGACGTTTAATTCGGCACGCATAGAGGCCGAGAATGCCACTCTGATGGGTAACCATTCCAGCCCCCTGGACTTGCCAAGCAAACCGATTAGCTCGGCCACCGACGTGTTGGGCTCTTTATACCTAAGCACTACCTTTAGCTCCAAAAAGCTCACCTCACAAGGCCGTGGCGATGCCAAAAGCGTGATATTTGAGGGGCAAGATGTCAAACGCTTTAAGGAGGCGCGCTACACTACTTGCGCGGCCGGCGTGGACGATTGGTACATCAAAGCCGACGAGTTAAAACTGAACAATTACAGCGAATCGGGTAGCGCCAAAAATGCCTACTTAGAAGTCATGGGCAAGACCGTGCTGTATACCCCATGGCTCAATTTTTCTTACAACGACCAACGCAAGAGCGGCCTGCTGGCGCCCACTTACGGCACCACGTCGAACAGCGGTGTGGAAGTGGCCGTGCCCTATTATTGGAACATTTCACCCAACAAAGACGCCACCATCACCAGTCGGGTGTTAAGTCGGCGCGGCCTGCAATTGCAAGGCGAATTCCGCTACCTGGAAGACGATTTTTTTGGCATAGACAACCTTGAGTATCTGCCTGACGACAAGCAAAATGGCAAAAATCGCTATTACCTCAATTTAAAGCATCAGCATCAATTTGAACAAGGCTGGTCAGCTGGTTACAGCTTTGAAAACGTCTCGGATGACCAATATTTCTCTGACCTATCCACGCTGATTACCAGCACCAGCCGAGTGAATTTGCCACAACAATTCAATGTGGATTACGCCGATGAGACTTGGCGCTTTAATGCCTTGGCACAACAATTTCAAACCCTAGACCAAAGCTCTTACCCTTACCAACGGCTGCCGCAATTGTCCCTCATAGGGGAAAAATTTTACGGCCCAGTTTACGGTCAACTGTATAGCGAATTGGTGGCGTTTGATCAAAATCATAACGCCCCTGTTGCCGCGACCGGCACACGCGCCACCTTGTATCCCAGCCTAAGTTTGCCCATGAGCCAAGCTTACGGTTACCTCACGCCTAAGCTAGGTCTGCATCACACCAGCTACAGCTTGGATGACGACCCAAACAATCGCAACAATTACCATAGGACTTTACCCATAGCCAGCCTCGACAGCGGCCTATTTTTCGATCGGGATTTTAAAATTGCCGATCGGGCTTACACGCAAACCATAGAACCCAGGTTGTTTTACTTGTACATCCCCAACGTCAATCAAGCCTACATGCCGGTATTTGACACCAGTCAGTCTGACTTAAACTTCAGTAGCTTGTTTGGCGAGAATCAGTTTAACGGTAACGACAGAATCAATAACGCCAACCAACTGAGCCTGTCTTTAACGGCCCGTTTAATTGAAACTGACAGTGGCACACAACGCCTGTCTGCTACGGTTGGTCAACGTTATTATTTTAACGATCAAAAAGTGGCGCTCAACTACAACGACCCAAGCGCCTACCGAAGCAGCAACAGCTCAGACATATTAGCCGGGCTCAGCACCAACTTAAAAACCCACTGGAACGTCGATGCGTTCTGGCAATACAACACCGATAAAGACAACTTTGTCAGCACCACCCTGACCAGTCGCTACACCCCCGAACCTGGCAAGGCCTTGAACCTCAGCTACAGCTACCGCCAAGACTCCATCGAGCAAGTGGATTTATCGGGGCAATGGCCGCTGGGTCGAGGCTGGTACGGTATCGCCCGCGTCAATTATTCACTATTAGACAAGCAGGTCGTCGAAACGCTAGCGGGATTAGAGTATGATGCTGGTTGCTGGCAAACGCGAACGGTAATGCATAAAATAAGCACCGCCACCTCGGGTGATGTTTATGCCTTATTTTTCCAAGTGGAATTGGGTGGCATTGCTTCCATAGGCATTAACCCTATGCAAGTGATAGAACGCAGCATCCCAGGCTATATGCACTCAGGACGTATCCCTGACATTTACAAACAACCTTAACACGAGTGATTATTTTGCGTATTTCTAACCTACCTTTTATTAAATTCATGGCTTTGTTGGCCGGACTAGGCTTGGCTTACCAATTCAACGCCCAGGCGGCCGAAGTGGTCAAAATGGATCGCATCGTCGCCATCGTAGACCAAGCCGTGGTCACCGAACAAGAATTGGAAAGCCGCATCGCGACGGTGACGGCGCAATTTAAAAAACAAGGCACCGAATTGCCCGCTGAAACGATTTTACGTAAACAAATTTTAGAGCGCCTCATTACCGACACCTTGCAACTGCAATACGCCGCACAAACCGGCTTGAAAGTTGACGACAACCAACTGGACAAAACCATAGGTAGGATTGCTGAGCAAAACCAATTGAGTCTGGCTGAATTTACCGAAGCCTTAGCCAAAGACGGCGTTAGCATGACGAAATTTCGGGCAGACATACGCAATGAAATTACCTTGGCACGCTTGCGTGAGCGTGAAGTGGATGGCCGTGTCAACGTCAGCGAATCAGAAATCGATAATTTCTTAACCAGCCAAGCGGCCAACAATGAAAATCAAGACGAGTACGAGATCGCCCACTTACTCATCCGCACCCCAGAAGAAGGCACCACAGAAGACATACAAAAAGCCAAAAGCAAAGTGGATAGCGCGCTCACCGAACTGAAAGCCGGTGTGAGCTTCGCTAAAGTCTCAGCCAGCTTTTCCGATGCCCCCAACGCCTTAGAAGGCGGCAGCCTAGGTTGGAAAAAAGCCTCACAAATGCCGGCCTTGTTTCTTGATGCCTTAAAAGCCATGCAAGTTGGCGAAGTGTCGGCTCCACTGCGCAGCCCTAACGGTTTCCATGTATTGAAATTAAACAACAAACGCGGCGGCAACTCCCCCTTGGTCATACAGCAAACCCACGCCAGGCACATCTTAATCAAGCTGTCGGAAATCATGTCTGAAAAAGACGGCAAACTCAAAATTGACGGCATCAAAGAACGCTTGGATAACGGCGAAAAATTTGAAGCCTTGGCCAGGCAATACTCCGAAGACAGCACCGCCTCCAGTGGCGGCGATTTAAACTGGGTCAACCCGGGTGACACCGTGCCTCAGTTTGAAAAAGCCATGAACGAACTAAAAGACTTGCAAATAAGCCCCCCGGTGCGCACGCAATTTGGTTGGCACCTAATTCAAGTCATAGAACGTCGCAGCCAAGACATGAGCAAAGAAGCCGCCAGACTGAAAGCGCGCCAAGAAATCCGTGCAAAAAAAGCCGACGAAGCCTACCAAGATTGGATACGCGAATTGCGTGACCGTGCGTACGTGGAAATTCGGCTTGAAGATAAATTTTAATCGGCTCACGGCCAAGCTTTTCGCTCTGCCAAGTCCAGTCCTCGCATGACCGCCTTCTTACCAAAAATCCTCCTCAGCGCCGGTGAACCGGCTGGCATAGGTCCGGATTTGTGCGTGATGATGGCACAGCAAAAACTGGATGCCGAACTGGTGGTCATCGCCAATGCGGCCATGCTGGAAGCCCGTGCCGCCATGCTGAACTTGCCTTTGCACACGCAAACGTATGCCGCACAGCAACCCAAACGCCACCTTGGCAATGGCAGCCTGACGGTTTGGGATCAGGCGCTGCCAGAAACCGCACAGCCCGGCGTACTCAATGCAAACAACAGCCCATACGTTCTGGATTGCTTGCGCAGCGCCACGCTAGCTTGCCTAAACCGTGAATTTGATGCGCTGGTCACCGCGCCCGTCCATAAAGGCATCATCAACGCTGCCGGTATCGCCTTTAGCGGGCACACGGAATTCTTAGCCGAATTAAGTCACACTGCGCAAGTGGTCATGATGCTGGTCGGCGGCGGCATGCGCGTGGCGTTGGCGACCACGCATTTAGCGCTCAAGGATGTGCCAGCCGCCATTACCCAAACCAGCTTAGAGACTTGCTTGCGCATCTTGCATGAGGATTTAATCACTAAGTTTGCTATTGCCCAACCGCGTATCTTAGTAGCGGGCTTGAACCCGCACGCCGGTGAAGACGGCTACTTGGGTCGCGAAGAAATTGAAATCATCAACCCGGTATTAACAAAACTGCGTAGTGTAGGCATGCAATTAATCGGTGCCTTGCCGGCCGACACCTTATTTTCGCCTAGCAATTTGCAACAAGCGGATGCCGTGTTAGCCATGTACCACGACCAAGGGCTGCCTGTGCTCAAGCATGCTAGCTTCGGCACTGGGGTCAACGTCACACTGGGCTTACCCATAATACGCACCTCAGTCGACCACGGTACCGCTTTAGCGTTAGCCGGTACCGGCCGCATCGAAATAGGCAGCTTGTTGGCCGCCATCGATTTAGCCATAGACCTCAGTCGTCAACGCGCCGACTTAAATCAATAAACCATGAAACACGTCGCAAAAAAACGCTTTGGCCAAAACTTTCTTACCGACCAAGCTGTTATCAACAGCTTAGTCGAGGCGATTGGGCCGCAAGCTGCCGACCTCATGGTGGAAATAGGCCCAGGGCTGGGCGCGTTGACCAAGCCCTTGTTGCAAAAATTAAAGCAACTGCATGTGGTGGAAGTGGACCGCGATATCATCGCTTGGATGCAGGCGGAGTACGCCAAGCCAGCTTATGCGCAAAGCAACATCCGCATACACAATGCCGACGCTCTTAAATTCGACTTCAGCAGCTTAGGCCAAGGCTTACGCGTCACCGGCAACCTACCCTACAACATTTCCACCCCCATCTTATTTCACTTGCTGGCCAATGTATCGCACATCACTGACATGCACTTTATGCTGCAAAAAGAGGTGGTGGAACGCATGGTGGCGCAACCTTCAACGCCGGCCTATGGCAGGTTAAGCGTGATGCTGCAATACCACTTGCAGATGGACTATTTAATTACCGTGCCACCCGGCGCATTTGAGCCCGCACCCAAAGTGGAATCGGCTTTTGTACGCTGCGTGCCGCATGCCACCCTGCCCTTTATCGCCAAAGATGCAGCTGTGTTTGCAAAAGTCGTGTTAGCGGCTTTCTCGCAACGCCGCAAGACCTTGCGCAACACCCTCAAAGGCTTACTAGCAGACGAAGGCTTTAGCGCCCTAAACATAGACTCGCAACAGCGAGCAGAAAATTTAAGCGTGGCCGATTTTGTCGCCATAGCCAATTACCTGAGCTGATATAATGGTCATCTTGCAGCATCCATTTCCAACCAACTTTTTTAGGACGACCTTATGCGTATCATACTTCTAGGCGCGCCAGGTGCAGGCAAAGGCACTCAAGCTACCTACTTACGTGAAAAATTTAACATTCCACAAATCTCTACCGGCGACATGTTGCGTGCCGCGGTTAAGGCCGGCAGCCCATTGGGCTTGGAAGCAAAAAGTTTCATGGACAGCGGCGGTTTGGTGCCGGATGCAGTGATCATAGGCTTAGTCAGCGAGCGCATTAAAGAAGCCGATTGCACCAACGGCTTTTTATTCGACGGGTTTCCGCGCACCATACCTCAAGCCGAGGCCATGAAACAGGCCGGCGTAGGCATAGACTACGTAGTGGAAATTGACGTGCCCGACGACGCCATTGTTGAGCGCATGAGCGGTCGTCGCTCCCACCCAGCCAGCGGTCGCACTTACCACATCAAATTCAACCCACCCAAAGTAGCTGGCAAAGACGACATCACCGGTGAAGACTTGGTGCAGCGCCCAGACGATGCCGCTGAAACCGTCATGACCCGACTCAATGTCTACCACAGCCAAACCAAGCCACTGGTGAAATACTACGCGGACTGGGCCAATAGCGGCGTAGCAGGTGCACCTAAGCACGTCTTCGTCAACGGCTTGGGCGACATGAACGCCATACGCGATAACATATTCGCTGCACTTAAATAAGCTTCAGCCCAAGCTAACTCTTGGCCAAACCAGTCGCCTTGCCCAAACCAAACTCCTTGCTCAGGCCTGCCTTAAGCTTAAGCTTTTGGGCTGGCTTGGTCTTGGTAACGCTCCTGGGTTTAATGCCTGGGTCATCCTTGCCGCAAGCCTTGCTGTTTTGGGACAAAGCCCAACACGGCTTGGCCTTTGCTTTATTGGCCCTGATCGGCTGCTTTGCTTTCCCGCGCTCTCTAGCTGCCGTCTCAATGGGTTTAATTCTGCATGGGGCAATCATAGAGGTACTGCAAAGCTTACTGCAGCTTGGCCGCTACGGTGACGTTTACGACAGTTTGGCCGATACCCTTGGCGTTTTGATCGGCTACGGCGTCTACCAATTAAGCCTCAAGCGCCCTTAACTGGGCCGCGTTAAGCGTGCATCGCCGCCCGATTATTCCAGCTAAAAATCGCATTATTGGACGGCCAAAGGTATAATCTAGCCATTCCATTACATTCCATGAAGCCTTAAATTATGCAGCAGCAGTACCCCTTCCAAGAAATCGAACGCGCCGCCCAAAACGAATGGGCAAGCAATCTAAGCTTTGCCGCCAGCGAGACCAGCGATAAACCAAAATACTATTGTTTGTCCATGTTCCCCTACCCCTCTGGGCGCTTGCACATGGGCCACGTGCGCAATTACACCATAGGCGATGTCTTGAGTCGTTTCCATAAGATGAAAGGCTACAACGTTATGCAACCTATGGGTTGGGATGCGTTTGGTTTGCCGGCGGAAAATGCCGCCATTAAGCACAACACCGCCCCGGCCAAATGGACTTATGAAAACATAGAGCACATGAAAACCCAGCTCAAACAATTGGGTTTGGGCGTCGATTGGAATCGGGAAATAGCGACTTGCACACCGGAATATTACCGCTGGGAACAATGGTTATTTACTGAGCTATACAAAAAAGGCTTGATCTACAAAAAAACCGCTACGGTCAATTGGGACCCAGTAGACGGCACCGTGCTAGCCAATGAGCAAGTCATAGACGGCCGCGGTTGGCGCAGCGGCGCCTTGGTGGAGAAGCGCGACATCCCGCAATACTTCATGAAAATCACCGCCTACGCAGAAGAACTGCTGAGTGATTTAGACCAACTGGATGGTTGGCCTGAGCAAGTCAAAACCATGCAGCGCAATTGGATAGGCAAAAGTTACGGTTGCGAGGTGGCTTTTCCGCTTCTGGGTCAAGAGGGCCAACTAAAAGTGTACACCACCCGTCCGGACACCTTGATGGGCGCAAGCTATGTAGCGGTGGCTGCTGAACATGCCTTGGCCACGCAAGCCGCAATGACCAACCCAGACTTGGCTGCTTTTATTGCCGAATGCAAACGCGGCAGCGTCGCCGAAGCCGACCTTGCCACCGCTGAGAAAAAAGGCATGGCCACCGGCTTATATGTCAGCCACCCACTCAATGGCGAACGCTTGCCAGTCTGGGTAGCCAACTACGTCTTAGCTAGCTACGGCGAAGGCGCGGTCATGGCTGTGCCTGCCCACGATGAGCGTGATTTTGAATTCGCCAACAAATACCAATTGCCGATTAAAGCGGTGATTAAACAAAGCGACGCCGACAGCCTGCCCATGACTGATCACGGCCTATTGTTTAACTCCGGTGAATTTGATGGCTTAAATTTTGCGCAAGCCAGCGACGCCATCGCCACCGCGCTTAGCGCAAAAAACCTAGGGCAAAAACGCAGCCAATTCCGTCTACGCGATTGGGGCGTATCGCGCCAACGCTATTGGGGTTGCCCTATCCCCATTGTGCATTGCGCCAGTTGCGGCGAAGTGCCGGTGCCAGCCGAGCAATTGCCGGTGATCTTGCCTGAAGACGTGGTCATGGACGGCGTCGGCTCACCCATCAAAAAAGACCCCGGCTTCTATGAAACCAGCTGCCCACAATGCGGCGCCAAAGCGCAACGTGAAACCGACACCCTGGATACCTTTTTTGAATCGTCTTGGTATTTTGCACGCTACGCCAGTTTCGATAGCCATTCGGCCATGGTTGACCAACGCGCCAATTATTGGTTACCAGTCGATCAATACGTAGGGGGCATAGAGCACGCCATCTTGCATTTGCTGTATGCGCGCTTCTTTAACAAACTGATGCGTGATGTCGGTTTAATCAGCAACGACGAGCCATTTACCAATTTACTGACGCAGGGCATGGTCTTAAAAGACGGCTCAAAAATGAGTAAATCCAAAGGCAACACCGTGGACCCGCAAGCCTTAATTGATGCTTACGGCGCCGACACGGCCAGGTTGTTCATGATGTTCGCTGCACCGCCCGAACAAAGTTTGGAATGGGCCGACAGTGGCGTTGAAGGAGCACACCGCTTCTTACGCCGTCTATGGAAAGCAGTCTACGACCACGTGGCGCTGGGGCCGATAGTCGCATACAGCAGCGGGGAATTGAGCGCCGAACTAAAAACCCTGCGTTTGCAATTACACCAGACCATAGACAAAGTAGCCGACGATTACGGTCGACGCCACAGTTTCAATACCGCCATTTCCTCGGTAATGGAACTGATGAATGCCTTAGCGAAAATGGAATGCACGCAAACCCTCAGCCGCCAGGTGCGGCAAGAAGTCTTACAAAACGTGGCGCTCTTGCTCTCGCCCATCGTGCCGCACGTATGCCAAGCGCTTTGGGCCGAACTTTGCCCAGGCAGCCACATATTGGACGTCTCTTGGCCGCTAGCTGACCCCACTGCCATGGAACAAGACAGCGTGGAATACGTCATTCAAGTGAACGGCAAATTGCGCGGCAGCCTCACCGTGGCTAAAACCGAAAGCAAAGCGCAATTGGAACAATTAGCCTTGGCTCAACCCTTTGTGCAAAAATTCATGGAAGCGCCTTTGCAGGTCCGAAAAATCATCGTGGTGCCGAATAAGCTGATTAACGTGGTGGTGTCTTAACTGTGATGGCGTCTTAACAGGAAATGCATGGTTTGCTCTACACCAAGGTGAAAAACATAGGCTTAGTCAGCCTAGTCTTAGTCAGCCTATTAATGACTGGCTGTGGTTTTCACCCGCGCGGCATGAGCGAGGTCACCTTCAAAACCATTTCCATCCAAGGAAACAGCTTGAGCATGAGCCGAGAACTGCGGCAAACCCTTAAAAGCAACGGCATTAGAGTAATCGAAAATACAGAGGACGCCGCGCTGTTGTTTGAACTGATTAACGAAAGCAATGAAAAGCGTATTCTGTCCTTGAGCGGCGGCGGTACTGTAAGGGAGTACGAGCTAGTCTACAAGGTCAGCTTTAGAACTCGGCTGCCGAATACCCCACTTTGGAGCGAAGCGCAAACCGTGCAATCACGGCGTAATTTTTCCTATAACGATAAAGCCTTGCTGGCCAAACTCGATGAGGAAAACAAACTTAATGCCGACATGCACAGCGAGGTAGTACGAGAAATCATGCGCCGACTGTCCGCCATCAAACGGCTGCAACCCTAAGCATGCAGCTCGCCCCAACGCAATTAGCCGCTCATCTTAAGCAAGGCCTGCAAGCCCTTTACGTGCTGGTGGGCGACGAGCCCTTGGCACACCGAGAATGCTTGGATGCCATTAGGCAAGCGGCACGATTACAAGGCTTTGATGAACGCAACAGTTTATTGGTGGAGCGTGCCTTTAATTGGCAACAAATTGCCTCCTACGGTGCTTCCATCTCTTTGTTTGCCAGTCGCCGTTTATTGGAAATCAATGTGCCCAATGGCAAACCCGGGGTGGAAGGTGGCAAAGCCTTGCAAGCCCTAGCCAGTCAGCCTCTAAGCGATACCACCGTACTGATCATCTTGCCTAAATTAGAGCGTGAAGCCAAAAACAGTGCCTGGTTTAGTGCCCTAGAAAAACAAGCCCTAGTGATCAACCTAGAAGAAGTGCCGGCCAGCCAACTGCCTAAATGGATAGGTGCACGACTGGCACAGCAAGGTCAACAAGCCAGCCCAGCTACCTTGGAATTCCTAGCCCACCAAGTGGAAGGCAATTTACTGGCCGCCAACCAAGAGGTACAAAAATTAGGATTATTGCACCCAGCGGGCGAGCTCAGCGATGATGCCGTGAGGCAAGCGGTGCTTAACGTTTCCCGTTACGACGCCTTTCAATTAGGTGAAGCAGTCCTGGCTGGCGACAGCGCGCGCACCGTGCGAATTTTGCAAGGTCTGCAGGATGAAGGTGAAAATGCCGTCGCCGTGATGAACCCCTTGATGTGGGTATTGCGTCCCTTATTAGGCATCAAACAAGCGGAATTGCGCGGCGAAAACGTCATGCAAGCCATGACCAGTGCGCGCATCTTTGGCGAGCGCCAAGCGCTAGTCAAACGTGCTTTAAGCAGATTGAGCTTGCGTCAACTGGAAGCGGCCTTGCAAAAATTAGCCGACATCGATAAAACCGCCAAAGGCGTCATGCAGGGCGACGCCTGGTTAGAGATTTCTCGCCTGTGTTTTGGCTTGGCTGGGGTACGGGCGCGCTAAGGCCTACGCAGGCCTGCTATAAAAAAGTATAATCGAACAAAAACGAACCTCATGAGCAGACAACCATCATGGACATAAAAAAATACATGCAAGAAATTGGCCTGGCCGCCCGTGCGGCTTCAAGGTTGATGGCCAGCGCAGACAGCAACAAAAAAAACGCTGCCCTGCAGCACATTGCCAGCGCCCTATTGCGTGAAAAAACCGCTCTACTAGCCGCCAACCAATTGGACTTGACTGCCGCTCGCGCTAACGGCTTGGATGAAGCCATGCTAGACCGACTCAGCATCACGGAAAAATCCATACAGGGCATGGCTGAAGGCTTAACGCAAATCGCCAAGCTTGATGACCCAATTGGGGAAATGAGCGATTTTAAATACCGTCCTAGCGGCATACAGATAGGCAAAATGCGCGTGCCACTTGGGGTGATAGGCATCATCTACGAAGCACGTCCTAACGTCACCATAGACGCCGCCGGCTTATGCATTAAATCCGGCAATGCCGCCATTTTACGTGGCGGCAGCGAAGCCATGCATTGCAATCAAGCCTTGGCCAAATTGGTGCAAGAGGGCTTGGCCGCAGCCGGCTTA
>Ga0208089_1000195_pt1 | contig 16146 bp, 28 predicted proteins | sample LakMenEpi29Jun12_FD_150744 | JGI IMG/M metagenome (GOLD analysis project Ga0208089, IMG submission 150744) | Freshwater microbial communities from Lake Mendota, WI - 29JUN2012 deep hole epilimnion (SPAdes) | ecosystem: Environmental > Aquatic > Freshwater > Lake > Epilimnion/Euphotic zone ... | reverse complement strand
TTTCGTGCGCTATGTCTAGCATCACCAATCCACCCATCAGATTTGCGCAAACGCTCTGGGAAGGAATCATCGATTTGTTCCCTAAGTTGAACTGCGGCTTTAGATAGAAAAGGCTTCATTACGCAAGAAGAAGTTTTGCTTCATCCTCAGTAATGCCTAAACGATCTAATAATGCTGCCTTAGTTGCTGCCTTTGTTTCAGATTCAATTGTTTGTGCTTTTTTATAATCGATCCAGCCTGATTCAATTTCTTTTTTTGTTGGTTTTATTTGTTCTTCATCTAACCAATCTAATTCTTTTTCAACCATTCTGAAATTAGCGTTTGGCCGAATAAATTTAATTGTATTAACAATATCCATTTGCTCCATTATGCACCGATTTCTAATAGGGTTATTGTTGATGTTCCAGCATTATTAAAATAAACTGTGTCCGATGCGCTTCCATTTTTTCCTTGTAATTTGTAAGTTGTTGCGCTCGTGGTTGCTGGACTATCTAAATAAGTATAACTATTGTTCAAAATCATTTGTAAAGTTGCGCTAGATGTTTGAATTCTTGCTGATACACCTGCAACATAAACGGCGGTTGATTCCCTAACAATTTGGCCACCAGCATTAATTACAGTCCTTGAACCACCGCTGTCCAAATAAGTATTTGCTGTAATAATTACTAAGATTTTACTTGATGCGGATGATGGCGTAATCGTTGCGGTAATACCTGTGTCTGCGTATGATGTGCTTGAAATTGCTGTGCTTGATGAAGTTTCAGCAGTAATTACTTGTAAAACTTTTCCACCAGCAGCTGGAGCAGCCCAAGTTGGCACGCCACCAGCAACAGTTAAAACATTTCCAGTTGATCCAATTGCAAGTCTTGTGTTTGTGTTGGCTGATGATGAACGATATTCAATATCGCCAAGAGTTGTTGAGGGGTTTAAGTTCTTGGTTGTCGTATCAACAGAAGTGCCAAGTGATCGGATCGCAGATGCGCCATCCTTGACTAAAGCTGTATCGTCTGGAGTAGTCCAGCCATAGTTTGTAGTGGTTGCCATATTATCCTTTATCTCAGGCTACGATTGTAGCGTATTCCCATGTCAAAGTTGGATCAATTGTGTTCCATGCCTCGGTGATTGGAACAGTATTCCAGCGCATCGCCACTTGGCTAAACGCCACCGGTGAAAGATTGATAGTTAGGAACAATTCATTAAACCTTGTGCTCCATCGCCATCCTTCAACATAACCCTCAAAAACACCATTTGAGATCTGGGTTGGCAAGTTTTGAATGTTTAATGGCTGACCCATAAAAACACCCAACAGGTTGTCCCGATCGCTGTTATCAATCTGAGGATTGGTTATTGGAAAGGTTATGGATTGGAAGGCTGCTAAAGGAAATGCACGCTGGGCAATGTATCTGTCTGCGACCTCTTGCGCATCTACACCTGAATGAATAGCAGAGTTAATGTTTTCGGCTTTGTAGCCATATAAGCCAATAGATTCTGAACTTGTGGCAGTTGCTTGTGAATTAAAATTGTTTCCATAATTGATGTAAATGTCATTGCGAATATCTGCTGATCTTGTAATAGTTGATAATCCTTGACCTAGAGCATGTTTTGCATCTAAATCAACATAACCATTGGCTGCTAGATAAGTCTGCCTGTGGTCTGCATCTGCATAACCAATATCTCCATTAGGTGCTTCATAAAGATAACCAAATGCGCTATCAGCAATAAAACTTGCAATGTTATAGACAGTATCAGGATCAGCTGATCTGGCTGACATTGTGTAAAGCCCCGGTTGATCGATTTCTCCTAAACCTTGATTACCTGCCGTTGCCCAAGTTTCTGTTGCGTTATAGGTCGCCCATGTTGTAGCTGCTGGGACATCATTCCATGATGCCAACAAAACGCTAGATAGCAACTCATAAATCTGGTCGCCATCCTCATCTTGTGAAAGATTGTCGTTGTAGATTTCTTTCGCAAGTTTAACTAATGAACCCATTGCAAGGATTGTGTAATTGACAACAGTTGCCAATGATCCAGTTGCACCAACCTCAATAGTTACATCAGTAACATCTCCACCAAATAGATTTACATAAGTTCCTGAACTATCTTTAACTTGCAAACTCAAAGAATCATTAATTTGAAAAGGCAAGGTTTGACCGGATAAAGCAATTAGAGCAACCTGCAAATAAGATGGATTGGGTTGAGTATAAATATCATCTCGACCGGCTTGATGGGCAATATCGCTAATAGCAATGTCGGTGTAATCAACACCAGCAACAGTTAATTTCCAGTCAGGTGTCCAGACTGTCATTATCTAGCCCTAGTTATCCCGCTGTTGTAAAGCTGTGGAACTGATCTTGATGCGCTTTCATTTAGTACCTTAGCAACTGCTCTCGCAGCACCTTCGGAATCAACTGATTGAACTGTAATGTTATTGACTGTTGTGCCAGCCCTTGCTGCCCCAGCAGCCAATTGAGCAGCAGTAGCGGTTGATGCAGCACTTGCAGCATTACCTCCAGAAACGGCACTACTTACAACTCCCGTTGCGATACCGGCAGCAGCCAAAGCAACGGCACCAGCAGCAATAGATCCTCCACCAGTTGCAAAAGCAGTTGCCACGCTTGCAGCGGTTGCTGCTGTTCTTAAAGCAACCATTGCTGTAATTAATGTTTGAATTGCTGCCACAAATGCAATGATTTTATTGGCTACGAATACAGTTGCAATAATGCCACCAAGTATTAACAATTCATCTTTTATACTAACAACAAAAGCAATAGTTGTTTTTAATTGTTGTCCAAGTTTGTATGCGCCTTGCGTTGCGTCAGTAACACCAGCCGTAACGCTATTCTCTCCGGTTAAGCCGGCAGCCAAAGCCTGAACATTCGGCACAACCACAGCAAGCAAATAATCAGCAAATTGTTTCATAATTGGAAGTAAGGCGTTTCCAATTTGTTCTTTAGTTTCGTCAAATGCAATTTCTAATTGCCTCATCTTAAATTCTGCGTTTGTCGCTTCATTATCAATAAAGCCTTTATAAGTTCCCTTGAGCATCTGCATGATTTCGTCATGAGATTTGGTCTTGAGAGTGGCAGCATCAATGCCTAAGCCAAGTTTGCCAAGTGCTGCATTTTGACCATCAAAACTCTTGCCTAAAGCATTTGTGATTACTTCAAGTGGCTTGCCAGTAGCAGTTGCAATTTCTTGAGATAAAGACAATAAATCTTGAGCCTTAGCCACATCATTTGTTGATCTAATTAATCGAGCGAATGCTGGTCTTAAAACATCATCAGTTGTTGCGGTAGCAATTGATTGCTTTGTAATGTATTTATCAATAGAAGCAATTTGATCCTCAGTTGCTTTAGTGCTCGAGCGAATTGTTTGTTCTAAAGATTTGCGGGACTTTTCATCCTCGGCTGCTGCCTTTACAGCTGATACCGCAAATGCTCCAACAGCTGCCCCAACCGCTGCAAATGCTAATGCTGCTTTTTTGCCAAAATCAGCAATCTTGTCTGCGCTTGATTCAACAGATTTATTGGCTTCGCCTAAACTCTTTTTTAATTCATCAACATCAGCAAGGATAGATAACTTAAGCGTGCGATTACCCGTAGCCATTAGACCCATTCCTTAATAATTCGATTAAAAGCCTGTTCCCATTTATTAATCAATTCAGGCTGAATTTTGCGAAGGGTTGGATAGATAAACCATCCACGACTACCTCTGCCTTGCCGTCCTGAATATGTAGGGAACTGCTTAAACTTATTAGATCCAAACTCAACTCCACCCCATAGGGTTTGCGTTGTAGCCCCACCTGAAAACTTTTGTCTTGCAAAACCATAACGGAACTCACCGATTTTGCTGGATTTAGAAATGCTAACGCCGTCTGCGACTCTTTGCGCAACCTTGCCAGACTTTGTTCGACCTCTAGCTGCTTGTTTAATTTCCTCTGATGCAAAATACGCCAAAGCAGCAGATTGAGTTCTTGCTTCCTCTGTTGCTTGGTCATCCATGAGTTTAAAAGCCTTGTATAAATCACGTAGATCGGATTTGTTGTAAGCAATGGTTTCATTTGCCATGCCTTTCCTCCAATATCTCGATCGCTGTTAAAACATCCTCGCCATCAACCCATTCACTCATTGGTATTTGTGTGGCTATTGCCAACTGAACCAATAATCTGTTTAGGCTTCCGACTGGGTAACTTTTGGGGATGCATCACCGACAATTACATCGACGACAGTTTCCATCCAAGCCTCATAAGGTTTAACTGGTTTGCCGGCATTCTCTCGCTTAAATGCGTGATATGCCAAAAACATTAAATCGCTAATACCCATCTTTTCAGATGCTTGACCAATAATGTTTCCAGTTGCCTTTTCCCATTTAGACCACTCAGGTGGTTGGGCAATGTAGGTTGCTAACTCACCTGAGTTATATTCAATTGTAATTGGTAACTTCATTTGTTTGCTCCCGTTTTATTTTTTAACTAAAGGTTTCGGTTACTGCGCCTTTAGATACTGTAAATGTGAATGATACTGTCTGAGCATCAACACCTGAACCACCAGCGGTTGGAAACTCTGGCTTCACTGGGAACACAAATTGCGCTCCGGAAGCAGCTGTAAGTGTCATGCTGATATCTGTATCTGGTGCAGTTTCAGCAGCAGTCCATAGAGCCTCACAAACTGAGTTTGCCTTGCCCCAATCTGCCAACATATCCAACTGGAATGTTCCTGAAATGTTTGTGGTCTTGTAAGCCTCGCCCTCCATGGTCTGATAAACCTGACGCTCATTGACCTTGGTTAAAACTGCGTTTGTCGCTTGTGCTTGAATATCTGTTCCACCTGTGAAAGATAAACCAACATCACGACCGGTAATTACGACTGTTGCCATGATTTCTCCTTATATTGTTTGCGTGTAGTAGGTAGATACTCGAACATCTGCGATTAGCAGCGTTGATGCACCAACTTGAGTGACTGTCGGTCTTTCAACCGAGCTGACAATGTATCCAACTGGAATTACTGCCAGAACACTTATGATTAATTGCTCGATATTGTCGAGCGATGCCGGATTGCTGTTATACGCAACGGCAACTGATATTGTAAAATTGATTTTGGCTCTTACATTGGTTTTGCTTATTGTTTCGAATTCTAAGTAAGGTGAATCAGGCACAACCACTACAGCTGGTGGAATTACTGTTTCAGGAACGAATGAATAAACATTTCCGGCAACGCTTGATAATGCGGTTGCTAAAGGTGTCCTGACCTGCTCAAGGATTGTCTGATTAGGCATTTAGAGAGCCATACTTTCGGTATCAATATATGAACCTAGCAAACCAACGCATTTATTAAATAATGATCGACCCATTCTAAATGGTGTTGGTGAAAAATCTACTCCTTCGATTTGTCCTCCGCCGGCAAGTCTGGCTTGGAATACTTCGACTGAAACTGTATAGACGGCTGATTGAACAGCTGCATTTCCAACATAAGTTGATCCGCCAGAAAGGGCAGCAACTCCGGATGGGATGACATTAGCCTCGAGTATATCGGCATTAGTGATCGATTGCGAAAAGGTATATTGTCCAAGATTATCTGCCAACACAACTCTTGTTCCATTGTAAGGGCTTCCGCATCCTGTGATGACGACTGATTGTCCTTCGGTGAATTCATGAATTCCTAGTGTAGTGAAAGTGGCGACATTATCAGTCAGGGACACTTTTTCAATTGGGCTTTTGAATGTAACAAGCATTGGCAGAATAACAGTTTCTGCTGTGTCAATAATTTGGTTTAAGTAAGTGTCATCATATAGAGCGGAACTTACACCCAATACGGAACGCAATTGACTTGCGGTGATAATTGTAGGCATAAGTTCCTCTCTAAACTCCCATTAATGGATGCCTAGGATCGGGAGCAACCCTAGGCACTCAGTTAAATTAGGCTACTGCTAGCTTGCGGAATGCGGTTGGGTAGCGATTAACTACGCAAACATATCCGTAGATACCAATTTCAATGCGTCCGTTTGCAACGATATTGGCACGAAGTTCTACTGTGCCACTCTCGTGAAATCGCATTGCTTGTGATGGATAAACCAAAGCATGCTTGGCGTTAGCATCATCACCTGTGTAGTTAGGGCTTACAACTAAATCAAGTCCAGCAACTGTGCCGTTTGTTGATCCTTGTGTAATCACACCGGCAGCATTTTGTGGTGCTGCTGCTGCAAATAGTGGACGGGAATCAGCTGTTGCTGCAAGTAATCCAGCAAAGTCAATTCCGTTTGTTCCACCTGAAGGAGCAACCAATAGTCGGTTAGGTGTAAAGCGCATTACGCCATAGGAATCAGAAATTCCATCAACTATTGATGCGTAGATTGATGCGCCAGTTGATGCACTTGCATTCTGTGATGCAATTTGTGCAGCATATTGATCGGTCTTTTGTGCATAAGATGCAGCTAACTCACGAACCAATAATTCTGCGAATGCTGGGTCTGAACGATCAAACAACTCAACATTTACAACATTTGCTCCAGCGAACTTGACGATTGTGTCCTCTTGGAATGTAACAGCGGTGTCAGTTGATGAAAACTCTGAACCTTCTGAAGTTACTGCAACAGTTGCTTGTGTGCCCAACTTAGGTGTGAAAATTTTCATTCCTGTTGCTGGTAGTGGTGCTCGCTCGATTGAATCGATAAATGGACGGCTTGAATCAATTATGCCGATTAGATCACGCAGATAATTTGGTGGAACAGTTCCGGTGTTCTCAGTAACTGTTGCAATCTGTAATGCTGCAAGTAGGTCACGAGCATCATTGTCGCCACCCAATGCTTTAATTTGTGCGTTTAGATATTGTCCTGCTGTAACATTTGTATCAACACGAGGCTTTGTATATGCCATGTATTGAGCAGTTACAACTGGAGCTTGTGATGCTTCTACCGCTTCGGTTGCGATAGGAGCTTCTGATGTTGTATCAGACAAGTTGTCCTCCTGTGTTGTAGTTTCCTCAGCGGTTGCTTCGGAATTCTCTGGTGTTTGACTTGCTGCAACCTCAGCCACTCTTGCGCTGTCGATTGCTGGATCAGTTACCAAACTGACCTCTTGCAAGGAACTTGACTGGATGCGTAACACGCCTTCCACATTTTTCCATTCGTTAATTTTTACGCCCACACTAAAACCATCACGAAGTCCGGTGGCTGCTTCCTCAAGAGCATCATCAGCTCTAAATGTTTTGGCTAAACGAAAAGTTGCTTCCAAGCCTGTATCTGTTGCAGTTATATCAATTAACTTGCCCAATGGCTTTGTTGTTTGGTGCTCAAGTAACAATTTGACAGGCTTTGAAAAATCAATGCTGTCTTTCTCAAATACAGTTAATCCTGCGCTTGTTGAACCCTGCTCATCCCAAGTTACAATCTTTCCTGAGATAGTTCGCTTGTTGGTGTCAGCAGCTGTTATTTCAATTGGGAAACTAATTTTCATCGAATTAGATCCTCCTCCTCTTGGATTTGCTCAACGCTCATTGCGCCAATGCGGTTTAGGATTTCATAAACTTGCGCACGCTCTAAAGCAGATCCACGCAAGAAATCATCAATGTCAAATCGAACTTCCATGCCATTTGGCACGAAATCTGCTTGGCTTAATCTTTGTTCAATTGCTGTAAGTATTGGACGAAGTGAAAAATCAATCAATGCTTTTCTTTCGGCTGTCATGTTTGAATAAGTCATTGAAGTAGTTTCGGCAGATACGAAACTTGCCGGAATGCCGCTTGCACGACTAATTTCCAAAGCCAAGTATTGTCTGGCTTCATTTAATTGTAATTTAGCAGGATCAAAACCTAATGCTTGCAATTCAACATCAGCATTTAAGAATGCAGTTGCTCTTGTTGATCTTGACACTCTCCATGATTCAAGAAGTTTTGTAATTCGCTCTGGAGTAAGATTTGTTCCATTTGATTTTAATACCATTTGTGGCATTGGCTCTTTAGCATACATTTCAGCAGCCTTTTCCAATTCAGCAGCTGCTTTAATTGTTCGACCGGCACGATTTAGAATTCCTTCATCTAATCCGTTAAATACAATTAAAGATCCCAAGCCGAATGGTGGCACTCGCTTGCCATCAACTGTGTAGTATTCAATTTCGGTTGAGTTACCATTTAATGAAGCAAAAACTCTGTTTGGTGCAATTCTTGTCCATGCTCTAATTCTTGAAGCATCGGTTGCAGCGTAAGCATCCATAACCATTCCGTAACCTACGCCATAAAGTAGAATATCCTCAGCCAGCCATGCATAAATTGCTGATCCTGCAACTCTTGGATCTGGTTGCATAATTACTCTGTTTGGTCTTATGTGTTCATTTGTAAAATGATTGTATTGTTCAAGCGGTAAAGATCCGACAGTTGAACAAATTATATTTCTTGCACGAGCACCGCTAGGAATCGCCATATACTGTTCACGAGTTGCGGTTGTCGTTCCAAATAAAATTCCGCCAACTAATTGTTGTGCGTTGTAAGGTGCGAGAGCAGCTGCAACATCTACTGTATTTGTTTGCTGATTTGATTTAGCGGTAAATCGGTCGAATAATCCCATTAGCACATAATATACCATATATGCTAATTATCCGACTTGTATATCTATTTCCGTTTCAGGTTGTGTCGCAAAATATGTTGCTAATGCCGAGGCGACAGCTGCACAAACTGCCACTCGACTTGCTCGCCTTCCAATAACCCAACTGCCATCCCCAAATGGCAACTTGGCTGCTGAAAGTGTTTGTTGGGTCAATTCCTCCTGACCCCCATGCTGTAATCGATGGGAATTTATTGCGCCAAGCCACCGATCACAACTTTCCGCATAGATTGCGCCATCCATGTCGGTTATGGGTATTCCAGCCGGAACTAACCGACTTGCGACAGCTTGTGCAGTCCGTTTGGAATACGCCACAGTTTGAGTGTTATATCGTCTTACATAGGGAGCAATATCATTTGCAACTGCTAAATCATTAAGGCTGTAATCATTTGACCAAGTGTGAAGTAAAACTAAATTAAATCTTTCTCCTGGTAATTTCTGAGTTGCAACCAATGCGCCAAATTTTCTATCTGGAGATAAATCAAGTCCAAGCCAAGTTGGTGCTTCAGGATCTAAAGGTATTGGATCGGTCTGACATAATCCCCACTTTTGTGCATCAATTGCTGAATTGATTGTGTCCACCCATTGCGCTAAAACCTCTGTGCGCACAATATCTGGAGGATCATTGATAACTGCTTTTAAGTTATCTGGATGAATTGTAATTCCTAATGATGGATTGGCTTGAGCGAAAGCATCCCAATTTATCTCACCTGACGGAAGCAAGATAGGTGCATCGGGTTCAGCACTCCACTCAAACCAACCAATCGGATCGTTAGTCGTGGCTGACGCTAACGCCCTCTCACGCAATTTGTTTAGGATTACGGAATGCTGATCTCCTGCTGAGGAATAGATCCATACTTGTGGATTTTTAGCAGCCATCATTGAATAACGCATTGATGACCAAGCATCCTCATCCTTATATTCACGCAACTCATCAAGATGGATGGTTTCAGGTTTGCTCAAACCTCTAGCTGCATTATTGGCAGCCTTTACAACAAATCGCCTATTGCCAAACAATTCAATTTCCTCAGCGCCATGTTGCCATCGGATTTTCTTCACTTCCTTTTCAAGTCTTGGATTTGTTTCAATCAAGCCAACGATCTGCCGAAAGGTTTCAAGTGAGGTTGTAAGTCTATGAGCTGAGGCAAGTTGTAATCCTTCACCCCACACAAACATGCCAGTTAAGATCCGGAGCATCATCAGCGTGGATTTACCTTGCTGCCTTGCCATAATTAAACCAAGTTCAGAATGAGCCCACCTGCCATCCTCACGCACCTTGTGACCATGAATGCAGACATACCGCTGCCATTCCATAAGGTTGATGCCTAGTTCGGTGGCTAAGTCGATCATGTCTTGACCTTTTGAAGGTAAATCAGTCAGTTTTGAATGAATTCGTGGAGTTTGCACACCTCCTAAACCTGAATAGGTCGGATCTGTCAAGATCTCTCCTGTTTGTAGATTAATCAAAGCGATTCAGTCTGAGCGTGGGCGATCGAGGTGTTTTGTGGGTTAGAAAAGGAACGGGGGGTCGGTGGTGTCCTATCGCTCACAAAAAACCGCCCACCCTTAGATAAATTACATCTAGAACAACTTGCAACTAAATTATCATCACTATCAAGACCACCTAATCTCCTAGGTATCACATGATCCACAGTAGTAGCTTCTTGATTACAGTATTGACAGATGAACTGATCTCTGCGCAACACACGACTGCGAATAGATCTCCAATGCCTAGTAGATCCAGTAGATCGTAGAGCTGACTTGCTCATTAATACCAACCCTTAATCTTATGATGTTGTAATGCTTTACAAGGTTCATCATACCTGTGTTTAATATAAGCCAATCCTTTATCAATCTGTTTAATAGGATTCTTTTCCTTAAGCCCTAATATTTGTGGAATACCAAACGCACTTGACTTAGGGTTTTTAGCCTTGTAGTTCCATCTACTCTCTTTCATCCAAAGTTCATCAAGACAATAGAACTCAGTAAAGCTGTGGTTTAACTCAATGAATGCATATTGTTTTAATGTATTCACAGACCAAGATTTAGCAACGGAATCATCTTTTAAAAGGCTTATGTTTAAGACTATGAACAGAGGTATCACCAAACCAAACCTTGCGATCTTTCTGCTTCGCAGATCGCCCTTTCGCTCTGAAAGCGAATTTGCGTTTAAGGGTAGCATACGCTTCCAAATCGTTCGGCATAAACGCAGGTCAGACGGCGTGGCGTTCATATAGACATCCATCCTATGTATTGTGAATCCGGATTATCCAGTAGCCATTGCTTACGCAATTGATTCTGATAAGCCCAATTAATTTGATGCGTCATTTCGTCATCATCAGCGCACATGTATGGCACTCCTTATCTGCAAACATCCAAGACCCACACTTAGTGCAGCGCATTACAGGCTCTTGAGTGTCAGTTGATTCTGCTAGATTCTTTGTTCCCACAGCACAACACTTTAGGCATTGATAAACTCTAAAGCCATCAGCTTCTGGGTATCCATCAAGCCATTCAAACTCAGTATTGGCTGAACAGAAGTTACATCTGAAATTAACCATCTTTACCAGCCCATCCAGTTCCCTTAAAGATCGTAGGCACAGCTGTAAATACACGCCTTAAAGGTGCATTGCATACTTGACAATGAGGGATTTTATGATCCATTGGTAAATCCAATACAATCAGCAACCCCTCACCATCGCACATGTAATCGTAATTAGGCATGATAAGGAATTCGGTTTATTGCATGGCAGGAATAGCATCGAAGCAGATCGCCCTCATGAAGTAATCTGTCATCGTTGCATAAGTCGCAAGTAACCATTGATGGCTCTACTTTTACTCCGTCATCCGTAAAGGTGGCAGTTAAGCCGGAGCCGTCAATTATTTGTAATTCACCCATTTATTCACCTCCTTTAAAATACCATTTTCCATTAGCGGTAAGTGTTGCCCAATTAGGCGGACATTCTTTTGCTTTACAAACATAACCATAGTAAGGCTTGCCTCCTTTGGAGATTCCTTCTTTCAAAATATGACCATGCTGACATGCAGGTGGTTCATTAGGTATTGCTGATCCAATTTCAGCCACAACATCACCAACAGACCAAGCAACCGGATCTTTAGGTTTATCAGCTTCAAAACTATCTCTTAAGATTGTTTCAATTTGTGCTGACTTTGATCCAGCCTTGCCATACATGTTTTGTCGGCTTTCTAACTTTTCCTTGAACGATGCCGGTGCAACAACCTTACTCATTTCCTCTTGAGATGCTCTCTTGCCTTTAGCTGCAAAACCTGCATTTGCAAGTGCTCTGCCAATCGCTGAAGTTTCGCAATTCTCCAATGCAGAAGTTGAATTGACACCACGATCCGAAATTGTTTCAAAAGCGAGCCCGGTTGCAGCCGGCTTTGCGTCCGCTTCCGTTTTGAATAATTTACAAAATACAATGAATCGAGTGTTAGATGCCTCGATGAGTTCAGTTTCGATTCTGTTGTCTGGAAATTTTCCATGCCATTTCTCCAATCTTGATTCGACTGTTTCATAATCCTCTAAATTAAATGCCATCTGCTACTCCAAATTCTTGGTCGTAATGGTCGTGCAGTTCTTTGTAGATGACTGCATAACCAATGATGTCTTTAACACTATCTTGGTGATTTGCAGTTTCGGCAAGTCTGCTGACCTTAACAAGCAGCTGCATGATGCTGACCTGCATTGGCGATATGTAATCTCCATAGTAAGCAGACCACAATTCTGAGATTCGCTCGTGATTGCTTTGACTGCTTCCATAAACCGATCCTCTAGCTGAGAGAATTGTTGCGATCTCATCCAAAAACTCAGTTCTGCTTGTCATAATCAAAAACCTCATCTGACTGTATTTTGATATTGGTCATTCGGCGATGCATATTCCAACCATCAGCCCGACCCTTCCAATAACCATTTTGGAATGCGGTATCTCGGATTTCATAAATAATCCATGCAGCAAAAGTCAAACCAACAATTGCCCACATGATTACAAAACCCATATCTCTTGCTTCTAGCCATGTATTCATGCATTCACCGCCAATTTATCTGCATAAGCAATTTTCCAATCAAAACCATTGGCATCATCAATTGCATAAGCGGCTTTAATTCTTTGAGTGTGTATTTCTGATGCACGATGACCAGATGGTCGCTTGCAACTTAATCCAGCTGCTGCTGAACAAGTAGGACATTCCAAAGATCTTGGACAAACATCTCCACGAGTAGTGCCATCGCACCATTCGCATTTTCTTTGATTTGACTTCATGTTGCTCCCTTACATATCCACAGTATCTCTGTGAATACATAAAGTCTGACCTAAATCAAGTCTTTTATCTACCTAATCTACAGCGTGTTTTATAACGATTAGATAACGCTAATATCCTCAAAATCATCGATATGGTCATCAATCGTGCGAGGCTGATAGTCTGTTTCACGCCCCATAATACCTTTTATTGTATCGGAAAGAGCCGTCATGGCTGACTGGTACAAGCTCAACTGAATGGCCACCTTTGCCAAAACTTATTACAACAAAGCCCATATTCCAGTCGCCTGAAGCATATTTAAGATAACTGGCTTTATTTTTTTGATCCATAAGATGCCCAGCCTCAATGCCCCAAATCGTTGAATAACGGCCGTTTAAGCCAGTTTGGTGCCTTACTGCACCCTGACGGTGGCTATGCCCACAAACGGTGTTCATTTGCCACTTTTTGGCCAAATTAAGGGCAGTTATACCGGCATGTTTCGACATATTGCCTTCATCACCATGAGCAAGAAACCAATTTTTTTCAAAGGCAAAACCTCGGCGGTGGAATTTAATGCCAAGACTTGAGAAATCCATAAAGCGTTCGTAGGTCAATTCAGGCAAACCGATTAATGACGGAGCACCTTTAAGCAAAGTGGTATAAAGCCGATCCGTATGATTTGATCTTACTATATCTGTAGTACCTAAATCGAATAATATGTCTTGGGCTAAAGATCTTTCCTGATCTAATGTTTCTGCAAATTCTAGTTTAGTCCCTTTTACCCAACGACTTTGACTGGTGAAATCTAGCTCATCACCACAATTTAATACAAAATCAAATTTTTCATGTTTAGACATTTTGATTAAGTTGGAAACTGCTTTTGGGTGGTGTAGGGGAATTTGGAGGTCAGGCACCACTAAATACCTACGGTTGGCTTTAATTAATCGTCATCCTCATCGTCAGTTGGATCTATTGATGGGATTATCCCACCATCGCCCACAATCCAATCAGGAAAAGTCTTATGTTCAGTCATCAGCCAAAATGCGTGCTCAGGTGTGAATCCTGCTTTTCTAGCTGCTTTATAGCATTCGTGCAAAGCCATGTAATGCTGATCTATCTTTGTTAATGGTTCAGGAGTTTGGCGAACGACACGACGATTGATCTTTTTGCGTTTGATAGGTTTTCGAGTGTTCGCCATGTGATAAGGCTAACTCTACTTAGATAGAATTCTTATGATTTCCTCTTGGCGTGTTTCAATTCTTGCTAAACGATCAGCAAGTGATGCACCACCATTAGGAGTTAAAGTCCAAAGCCAACCTTTAATAAGATAACGCAGACCCGTAAAGAAACCGACCAATACGGCGGTTATGCCGGCGGCGAAGCCAGCCCATTCTGCCGGTGTCATTTCGCATTAAGTCCATAATCAGCTTCTTTGCCAGATTTTGGATCAAGTGCCTTGGCAAGAGGTGCAACCAATGCTCCAGCAAGGATTGCAAACTCTGGGCGAATGTCAGCGACAATTGCCAAAAGTACAGTTATGCCGGATGCAGCCACAGCTCTTAGATATGACTTAATTGCTGACTTGTGCTTGTTAGATAGTTTCATTTGTTTCCTCATCTGGTAAGTCGATTTCTTCAACAATATTGTTATTTGGCTTGGTTGGGTCGTAGCCACCAATGCCGTAGGTGATTAGTCTCATTATGCAATCCTTACATACGTATAAGGGATTGTATTTCCAACAGTTAGCGATCCAGCACTAGCAAATGCCCCAGTCACGCTGCTTTGGAAAAAACCTGCTGCAATGTTTCCGTTTGGAGTTGCTGATCCAAAACCAATAAAAGCGTTAGACTGGTTTGTTCCTGCGGCATTGCCTGAGTAGTTAGCAACAGTTGGGGCAGTTCCTTGCTGGCATGTTACCAACCAATAAAACCCAGTATTTAGACTTTGCGAAATTGTGATCTCATAAGCTGTGTTTGACGCAGTTGCGGTTATCGTGCCAGCATCAAGAACAACAGTAGAAGGTTGTCCATTAGTATTGTTATAAATGCCTAACCGAACAGTTGCAGTTCCTGAATAGGTTGGCCCTGTAAGAACTGCAATCCTGTCTAAAGTTGTAGTTTCAGGAACATAAAAAGGAGTGTAATAAGCCGTTTGATTATTTATGTTTAAGTTTGATGTGCTTGCATGAGGTGTTTTGTAGTAACGCCCAGTAATCAACTTAATTATAAGATTTTTAAGTTCAGTTAAATCATAGGCAGTCTTAACCGCATTAGGAGTAGCAGCAGTTGTTGTGCTTGTGCTAGATACTGAATCTGTTAATTGCAATACTCCAACAGCAGATGTTGTGCCAGTAGATACTGAAAGATTGGCAGCTGATGAAGTGCCAGTATTTGTGATCGGTGCATTGACTGATACAACACCTGATGAGCCTGCTGCTCCTGTCGCACCCGTGGCACCAGTAGCACCTGCAGGCCCTTGCACACCTACCCCTGAAACAGTAACTGTGTTATTTACAGGAGTGACTGTTACCGAATTGACTACCTCAGTGACTGTTAAAGTATTGCTCATCTAGTTACCTCTGGGGATACTGTGGCAACCCCTTGAATTAATCGTGTTTTGACGGATGTTGGGGATGTAATCTCTAAATCATAGAAAAATGTATTAGCAGCTAGGGCAGCGGTTTGTGTGTCTGTAATCGTAATACTAATTAAGCCGCTTGCTCCCGTAATTACAATTCCATTGGATGGGCTTGATAAAGACAATACTGGCGTTGAGGCATCATAGGAAAGCCTTAACTGCATAGCAGCTGTGTAATTAGTCAGGTTGATTGCAGCACCCGCTGGATCTTTGTAAGTAATGGCTAAAGTATAGGTTGCGCCTTGATCGATTAGTATGTTGTATGGACTAGCCATTTTGTCCTCCTAGTAGTGGGATATGAAAGAAATCTGAATTCTTATCTTGATCTTTCTTGAAACTTACATGGACATGATGGTTATGAGGATTGCCTTTATATTTACGCCAGCGCCATCCAAGTAAAGGTGATGCAATTTTTGACTGATGGATTACATAACTGATGCGACCATTGGTTTTCCCGTATGATCGAATTTGATCTGCCAAATATGCTGAAAGCCCTTTGTCGTCAGAAAGCCGAGCGTCAATATCAATTGCTCGCACGCATCCATTTGTGTCTGGGTTGTGATCGCTTTTTCGTGCGCTATGTCTAGCATCACCAATCCACCCATCAGATTTGCGCAAACGCTCTGGGAAGGAATCATCGATTTGTTCCCTAAGTTGAAC